>OBXC01000052.1_pt1 | contig 128066 bp, 116 predicted proteins | sample 1538111 | NCBI WGS metagenome assembly OBXC01 (sample SAMEA2580137, study PRJEB22360) | human gut metagenome | biome: human gut; feature: human-associated habitat; material: faeces | place: Denmark | collected 2008/2010
AAAGTGCATGGTTGTGGATACCATATAATAGGTGTCTTCTACGCGGATCACGTCCAGATCTGGATAATCCAATCTTGTTATAGGATTTACATTCATTGTTTATTCCTTTCTGTTTTATCTCCATATTCTTTCTTTGTTCTATTCTATTTTTACTATTTTATCTTTGTTTCTTATCCGTCTGCCTTTTCAACTCTTCTCTGCCCCATTTCACTATTGCTAATATCACAATCTCACAGTAAAATATAATAATCGAAAACGATCCTGCACCATGTTATTCATCAGAAATTTCCGGTTTGCACAGATTTACCGGGAATAAACAGAAGGAGACCAGCATGAAGGAAAACCGCAAACTATTAAAAGAAGTGCTTAAAGAAATTCGCCATGATATGACCAATGAGGAGGTTCTGAATCTGCTTGCAGACAGTAAAATTTCAGAAAACACTTCACGTGCATCGGAGAAATATACCATCGGCCAGCGTGCGGCCGATGCCATTGCCAAATTTGCCGGCAGCTGGGCATTTATTTTTGCTTTTACCGGAGTTCTCATTTTATGGATGGTCATCAATACCCTGCTTGCGGTCAAAGCCTTTGATTCATTCCCTTTTATCCTGCTTAATCTCGTGCTGTCCTGTGTAGCTGCGATTCAGGCACCTCTTATCATGATGAGTCAGAACCGGCAAGAAGAAAAGGATCGCCAACGTGCTGAAAATGACTATAAGGTTAATCTCAAAACTGAGGTCATGATTGAAGATCTCTATGATAAAATGAACGTCAGAGACTATGAAGAAAAGTCTCCCCATATATATGAGAGCATACGTATCTGTGTATTAAGCTGGACGCGCGTATTTTCCGCTCTTGGCAACTCATCAAGATTCAGGAATATATATTCAAATATGCTGTTGAGTTCGCGCTGAACAGCCATTTCATAACATCGCCCCCGTTCATGCATCAGCCTGTAAATATTCTGAACCGATTGATTCACCTCATAATGCCAATCCCTTTTTTTATTAAATAAAATAAAGGGCAATGTATCGCAGCTGGCGACAGGCTGAATATATTTTCGGTATATCCCGCTCGTCTCAGGCGCGACCACTGCGCCTGAAAAGACAATATTCGGCATCGGGTCAGGAATATCGCCGGATAACTGTCTTATTCCATGCAGTACACTCCCATTAACAAATATGCTGTCGCCTGCTTCCAGTATGATATGCTGCTGCCCGACCTGAAAATCTAAAACACCGCTTACTGCAGTGGCTATCTCAAAATCCGGATGCCAATGTAAAGGTCCTGTCCAATTGGGGAGAGATGCAAGTTCGTCACAGAAATAGGTGATGGGAAATGTCGCAGTATGAAAGGTTATCGGTTCCCGCAGCTGATGGTCAAGTATTATCGGCATAGACTTTCACTCCTACTCTGTATCTTTCTGAGTATATATCATATCAACAGTTTATGGGCTTTTCCAGCTCTTTTACCCAAAAACAGCGGCGGGGATTTCTGCTTTCCCCACCGCTGTTTTCGCAGCTTTCTGATATTTTCGTTTTATTCCCACTCGCCGAGTTAAATCCATTTCTAAACTTTTTTGTATAGAGGATTTGATTCGTCGTGGTTTTATTTGATACAGATTATCCTTATCCTAAGGTCTATTCGGACTTTTGCTATCAAAAATCTATCTGGGCCATCCTATCACGGGTTTTGCTTGAGATGGACGATTGGGTGGCTTATAAGTATTGTAGCATATATGAGACAAATTTTCCAGAGCCATTTCTAAGTTATTCCTGATACATTACATCAGTCCAAACTACATACATTAATGAGATACAGCCTCGATTAGACATATGTCCAACTCGTCAAAATCATTTATGAACATTTCTTTTATCTCCGAGATCCCTGCTACCTGAGCAGCTGAAATAACTAATCGTTTTTTGTACTCAGGCATTCTAAGACCTAACACTACACAGGTTGGTTTCATTTTAATGCAGGGACGATTTATTGAATGAAAAGGACAGATCATCCGCCATTCCTCATCATATTCATGGCACGATTTCTTTATCAAAGAAATCCTTTCTGATTCCCATTGAAGTGATTGCTTTACTACTTCCATTAACCAAGGAACTTTTTTCTGAAGGTCGGCAGGAAAGCTGTTTTGAAGCAATGCTCCTAATACAAATTTTGTTGCATCGTATCTTGCATTTGTGTAATATACCGGATAGATGTTAGGACGGGGCTTTTCCATAGGACATTGAGCACACTCTGAATTTTTCCCGCAGAGAAAAGTGTCTATATTTAGCGGGTTGTACATTAAGACAAATCCTCTATGATTATCAGCATATTTAAGCCAGAGTGTTTCATTTTTGGGGTTCTCGCAAAAACAGATCGAATACAGTTGCTTATGAACGAGATTTCTAATTCCCAAAAACTGATTTTTCAAGCTGTCTAAATTGAATGTAGTGCTTTGCAATGCAGCGAGTAATTCTGAAGCATTTACGGTAGGAAACATTTGATGGACGATTTGCAAAGTATCTTCTTGTTTTCCGTGAACTAAAGTTTTCAGCATTGCAGCATTATTACTGATTTTATCATAATCAACATAAAAATAGGTATCAAATGGATCATCATAATAATCCGCAGAGGAAAAGTAGAGCTTATTATCCTGTAATTGCTGGAGGCTGCTTTCACTGACGGTACGGAACCTGCACAGCCATTGTGGTAGAGTGTATACTGCATTTAATGCAGCCAAACTGTCTGGAGATGTGTCTTTCGTTTCCTTCAACACATTCCAAAATTGTTCTCGTTCTTTATGGTTCATCAGCAGCTCCTTTACATCTATAGATGCCACCTAATTTGATTGTTGAATTGTATTTTCAATCAAATTATCAATTTGGGCACGTAAATCAGCGATCTGTACCTCAATCTTTCGTTGTTTCTCAATCTCTGCATTAATTTTTTCGACAATCTCTCTCTGGATTTCCAAGGATGGTACCGGCAACATAAATTCCTCGAGTTCCTTCGGCGACACTTTTACCATTGTCTGATTTTTTCCCTTGGTCACATATTTAAAGTATAGTCTGCCGATGAATGAATTGATTGCATATGCAAGATACCTTTTGTTGATTTGATCGGATAATGTTAATCGAATCATTAGGTCAGGGAAAATCGTTACAGGATCATCATCATCAACTTCGGCGATGGACGCTAAAGCAACCAAATCTGTTGTATTGCCACGGCTGACGAAAAAATCTCCGTCATTGACAATATAATCATCAAAATTATTCTTGTCTGCATCACTGTATTTGACATTTTCAAAAGAGATTTTGCCCTCTCTCGTAATCGAATCAATTCCGAGTACTTGATAATCTGATGGAAAATCATAGCATTCTGGAGACCATCCATTCTGAGTATTGCACAAATATTTTCCCAACGGTTTACAACAATCTACCGTAGAAACAAGGTAACTTTGTATTTCCTGCCCCTTGTGCCATCGATAGCTAAATCTTAACGTACTGTTTCGGTTACTCAACACTGCTGAATCAATATTTAAAATTTTGCATTCCTCTATAGTAAGAAATGTCCTGAGATTCAGGTTGAAGTATTTAGCAAATACACTATTGGTAATATCTTCGATCGTCCGTTCTTGGCTTCTTAATTTTGCAATTTCCTCATCAATTGGTGTAATTTTCTGAACAGCACAATTTGCAACTGTTGAAGAAATTACTGGTATCTTTATATGTTTTAAATCATACTCTTGAAGATTAGGCTGAGCCTTTTGCGAAACAACTCCCAAAATATAAGAAATAAAAAAATCGGTTTGAAGCATTTTCTCATAGAATTGAACATTTAACGCATCCTGTTTAGGGCGTAACACAACTGTATTATTCGAGAAGGTGCCTCCTGCAACTTGTACCGCTACACCTACTTTTCCGACCGTAGCACCTATTGTTGCTAAAACGATATCGTTATTCCGAAGAATCTTTTCATTTGCAACATTACTTTCTGCGTCGAGATAAATTATATTCTCTGTGCTAATTCCATATTTATATGATATGTCTCCTATTCTCACATATGGAATACGCGTTACTTCATCTACATAGTTTTCAGTTTGAACTGAACCTTTTATAACATCAAATACTTCCTTTAGATAGACCCAATTCTTAAAATTAATATCACCAACTGTTCTCCAATATTTACAATCATCCCGCAGAAACTGATGGTGTGATATTGTTTTTAAATCACATCTCTGTATTCTCAATCACTTTCACCTCAATCCCAGCAAATATTTCTCATACAATCAAGAATGGTTTCAATCCTTCCGTCGTCCACAATAATGTGGTTATTTCCATCAGATCGATAAAGATCATTGGGCATAGGCTTTTCACCCCGCTTGGAACGCTTGTATCCAACATTTTCTGCCTCTGCCATGAAAATATCATAGTTAAGTTTTTCAGCGACTTCACCGAACACCCACCATGTATTTACAAATCCGAATGTGTCATGTGTGTCTTTATCCAGTTTACAAAGTTCCTGCAACTCCGAATGATATTTCTGAATTAGCTCTGCTGCCCCTAACCCATCATCAGGCTCAGTCAGATAATTCTTAAGCATTCTACGAATCAGAGAGGTTTCTTCATCGGGTGTCAGATTTTTAATGGAAGGAAGTTTTTCCTTTTTCTTTTTTCCAGACGCTACTGCCATCAGATTTTCAACTCTTATTTTTAGTTGGGCATATTCATTCGATGCTTCATTCCAAGCAGCATTCCAGGCTTCAATTTCATCATGCGTCTTTTTTTGTGCAAAGAGAATACTTGTCTTGGTAGATGTATATGGCTCAAAGGCCAGCTGAGGCAACGATACGACTGCTTTGATTTTGAAATATTTATAGAGGAATAGTCGAATATACTTATTATCTGCAATATCAAACACGCTTTCTGGCAGCACTGCAGCGAAACGCCCATTTTCTCTCAGCAGCTGATACCACCGTTCAATGAACAGATTTTCAGAATTCTTCTTCTCTCCAAACATGAATTCCTTTTTCACTGTTTTCTTAGTATCGTTATCTAACTCAACACTAAAAGGAGGATTGGTTAGGATTAAATCGAACTGACCGTTCACCTCACGTCCTTGATATAGTTCATCTTTTTCACTACCACGGAGAGCACTGGGAGCTTGTACCTTTTCATATCTATCAAAAGGAAGCAGTCCATCTTTAACAAAGATATTAGTAGAACCGTCTCCATGAAGAATCATGTTGACCTTAGTTGCTGTTCCAAGATTAAAATTGATCTCAGATCCATAAATATAAGTTTGAGCCCATCGATTTTCACGGTTATCCGGATAAAACCAGTCCGAAAATATTTTATCTTTCACTGCTCGGGCTGTTCCAATATCGGCATTGTAGCCATTAGGTCCCTGATTGCGATATTTCATATTTTCTGTGATAAATTTCATATATTCAATCAGGAATGTGCCACTTCCTGCAGACGGATCAATCATGTATGGGATTTCTTTATCTTCCTTAATACGCTGAATTGCAAGCTTATCTGCTTGTAATGCATAGAGCATAAATTGAACAATATTGATATGGGTGAAGAACTGGCCCTTACTTTGTTTGAAGCCATTTCTGATAATGCCCTCAAAGAAGTCACCCAAAATGTCTTTTCCACTCAGACTATTTTTTCCATCCACAAAAGACAAGCCTTCTAATTTTTGAACGGCATACTTTAATTTAGATAGAGAGAATTTTTTGCTGTCAATCACATAAGATTTTGCAAGTTCATTCTCGTCCAGAATATAAAGCTTTTCCTTTAACGCTCGACGGTACAAGGCATTGATTCGTTCAAAAAGTTGTTCATTCGTCTCGAATTCCTCATCGCCATTTTTAGCGTATGCCATCGACTGAAAATCGTAAAGTTCTCCATCTTCAGTTTCATCTTCGTCTTCAATTTTTGCAAGAATCAAGTTGGTCAGAGATGAAAAAACTTCGTTATCGTCTGTTCCTCCACCGCCCCAGAGCACATTGTGCAGATCTTTCTGCAACTGTACTAGCATTTCATTAGAGAAGTTCTTCTCCAAATCTTTGGATGAAGCTTTTTTATATGGAGTTTTCTGTGCCTTGCCATATCTGGAAGGAAGTGTGTTGGTAAAGTCTCGTGCTGCTTCCCATTCAGTATAAGTAGAATATTTAGAGTAATCAATAATGATGCATTCGTCTGAGATTCTGCCGGTGGAATCGTTCGTAGTATAAAGAACAAGATATTTTACATCATGTCCTTCTGCTTTTTCCATAGCCGCCAGCTTAAATAACTGCTCTTCAATAACACTATCCTTGTCAATTGTTGCATATTCTTCCTGATTTTTGACCTCGATGAACAGAAATGCATCACCTTTTGCATCTCGAACAATCACATCAATTCTGCTTGTAATCGTGTGAGGCCTTCCAGCAGTATACTCATGTTCGATTTCTATTCTATCAGGGGAATAACCTAAGTCATTGGCAAGTTTCGTAAGCAAATAGGCCCTAACCAGTTCTTCTGGTTTTGCCTCCGTCCTTTTTTGGCACTGTACTATTTTGTCGTATTCCAGTTTCAATGCAACTAAATCCAAATTCTTGACAACTTTTATTGGATTTGTATCAATGTAATCTTTTATTAGATCATTGTTCATTCTGATTTCCCTCATAATTTTTATTTTGTTTTTCTATGGTATTGCAGGTTTCTTCCTTTTCCATCTTTATACAACAGATTATCTTTTACCATTTTGCGTAATAGAAGTCCGGCAGTGGATTGTGATACTCCCAATGCTGTTTCCACATCTTTACGAACAATAGCCTCTTTTGTTTCAAACAGAGAAAAGACTTTTTCTTCGCGTTTGCTTTCTGATAGCACCGCAACTAGGGGCTGCTTTCTGTCGTCAGTTTCTATTGTTTCCGCGTTATTCATGTTCGGCAGTGTAATCTTAAATGCGTTGTTGCTGACCTCAATTTTAGGTTTAATCGTTTGATCCGCATAGCACTCATTGATTTTCATAATTCCAGTGCCATACGCCTCAATGAGTTTCAAGCGGTAAAATACATTTGCTAGATGTTGGTTACGCAAAGCCGAAACACCTAACATGATATCATCGTAGGAAATCCCGCAAACTAAGCCGCCAATGGTGACAAACTCAATCCTATCATCAAATATACTGATAAGCGTAGAGCCGCTTACTGAATAATCTCGATGCACAATTGCATTCAGCAATGCTTCACGAATCGCTTCCGCTGGATAATCTCGTTTATCAATTCGATCTAAACCTTCAAATTCTGCACGGGTATGGTTGAACTGGTCAATATAAGTATAGGCATCTTTAAGCTGCTCCAGCAGAGATCCCACCAGTTCCTTCCGATCTTTGAATATACTCTTTTTACTGCCTTCAAAGACAGCCATCTTGATGGTATGGGTGCATTGATCAGACAGTAGCATTCCCAAATTAGAGAAGGTTCCATCCTGACTGATTAGATTCAATGTTCGTTTCTGAGCATCTCCAAATTCCATGTGCTTTTTGGCAAAATATGCAGCTGTTTTTTCAAAAGTTAGCTGCTGGTTAAGCGATCTGGCATCCTCATAGCAATCACCACTGGTTTCTCGGATCATATTGAGAATAGCCGTTTCAGAGGCTGGAACAGAAGAAGCCCCTTGGCGCACATAAACACCTTCCGGGCGCACGCCTTTGGAATGCAAGTAGTAGGGTCGGGCTGTACCACGCTGTACTGTCAACACTACAATGTCTTTCTCATCTATCTGTTCTACGGTGCAATCAGTGAACATAGTCATATCAGGACGCACTACATCACGGATCATATTGGCTAACCGTAGCATCGTATCACCTGTATTTACTACGCCGCAAATACTTCCATCATCGTTGATACCTACATAAAGCTTTCCGCCTGCTGTATTTGCAAACGCAATCACTGCATACTTGATGTCATCCATATACTCATGCTTGAATTCAGTGATTTTGTTTTCAACTAAGTTCATCAGATACTATCAGCTCCTTATTACATTCTCATCATTTCTAACTATATCTAATTATATCTAATCATATTCTGATTATCAAGTAATTAAACACTCTTTTTCACTTTGTGACACAGAAAATCCGCTGGCACAGAGAAAAGTTTTCTTGCATCAGCGGATTTTCGTTCTTCATTTTTTAATCTATCGACTTATACTCCGTCACAGCTTTCAAGTATGCCTCCGGATCTCCATTCAGGATCAGGTCAGCATACGCTGCCGGGTCATTGTAGAGCAGGTAGTCCAATTCTACCTGCTCACACATATTGTTTGCCAATTCATTCTCTGCGGCAATGGTGTCGATAGCAATCATACTTCCATCGCTATATTTCAGCTCCACACAGGCTGTGTCCAGGTTAAACTCATAGGACAAAATCTTTCTTATACTCGTTACCTCCTAATCCTTAATTTTTGACTGATTTTCCGTAGCGGTACAAAGTCCGTTTCGTTAATTTTAGAATCTGGCAAGCAATGCGTGTGGCTATCCACACACAAATCCGGCAAGCAATGCGAGTGTTTATACACACTCACATTTCCTGCCGTCTGCTTGTTGAGGGCGGCGCCCCCAAGCCCCCTTGAACACAGAATTTCATTCTGTGGCTGCGCGTTCTGCGAACGCTTTGAAAGGGTACACCAAAACGCCGTCCCTTTTGAACAAATCGTTCCCCCTTATTGCCTGATGGCTGCCGTAAAACACAGTAGCCCTCGATAGATGTGTGGGCAAAATGCCTACCTATCGTTCTCTTTTACTCCGCATCCTGTGTTCTGCTTTTTTGCATGGTGTGTCGTGAAACGCGACATACTATGGTGATTTTGGGGCACCCTAAAATGGGGTACCTTTTGGGATAATGGGGTGGCAAAACACCACCTCATCCGAGATACTTTTTAGCGGAATTTCTTTGCCCAAACTGCCGTCAGCCATTCCTTTTGCCAGAAAAAACAGGAGCGTGCCACGCTCCTGTCCTTACAAATATAGAGAAAACTTTTGTGCTAATCTCATCGGTGAAATTAGTCTAAACGGAAGCTTATCTTACCATCGAAAATCCGGGAACACTCCACGCTTATCCAGGTATGCCTGTCGGGCCTGCTCCCGTTCTTCTGCGGTGGGCGCAGTCTTATATTTTGCATACAGTTCATGCCGCACCATCGCATCCAACTTTTGCTCCAACCCCTGATGAATTTCCTCGGCATAATCATCGTCACAGGCCAGATGGTACTCCACCAAAGCTACAAAAAGGTCATAGGTAATTTGTACACTTTTCATATTCATTTCCTTTCCGCGACGGTTGCGACGATAGCGACGGTGTTTTTGACGGTATCATTTTCATCGTCGCGACCGTCGCTATCGTCGCGCCCCTTATTCTTCGGTTACTTCACAGGCGGTTGATTCCATCAGCATATAGGTCAATTTCACTTGCCGACCGGAGTGTTTGGCCTTATTTTCATAGCCAACATGATATTCCTCCAGCAGCCTGCCTGCCTTGACATTCAGGTGCTTAGTGAGGGCGTTGGAGGCCATTCCCGTTTGGAGAGCTTCAGCCAGTTCGGATGGAGAGCCGATCCACTCCTGGCACTCGGCGGAAACCAACTTTGCAACCGCATCCAGCACTGGGTCCGGCGGTTCTTTATACAGCTCGTTTTCCATGCGTTCCAGATTCCAGATCTGGGTCTGCGGGTCCTTTTTCAAGTAAAGGATCTGATCCGGCTGATCCCGCCCCACCACCTTGATGGTGGCGTCCAACTCCGTGCGTTTTTTCTTCTGCATCAGCAGCGAACCATCCGCACAGCCCAGCAGCCCGGTGGTGCCGGAAATCGTCTCAAAGGAATCGTCTGCCTGCTGCTTCCGGGTGTGATGGACGGCCAGAACACAGATACCGTGCTGATCAGCAAACTGCTTGATTCTGCCGATAATCTCATAGTCGCTGGCATAGTTGTACGCTTCGCCGCCTACCTCACGGATTTTCTGCATAGTGTCAATGATGATGAGATTGGTGTCCGGATGCTCCTGCACGAAATTCTTCAGCTGTTCATCCAACCCATTCCCAATCTTTCCGGCGGCGGTGGCGAAGTGGAGGTTGGGGGTATCGTTCACGCCGTACATCATAAACATCCGGCTCTGGATACGCTGAAAATCATCTTCCAGCGCAAGGTAAAGTACCGTCCCCTGATGGACTTTATATCCCCACAAATCCTGCCCAGTGCTGACATGGTAGGCAATCTGAGCCACCAGGAAGGACTTGCCGATTTTGGGTGCGCCGGCAAGGATATATGCCCCTGCGTAAAGCAGACCTTCCACCACTGGTGGCCTACTCTTATAGGTGGTTTGGAACAGCTCTGTCATCGTGAGTGTATGCAGGTATCGGGGGTCTGTCATGCGCTGCATCCTGCGATACATTTCTTCCAGACTGTCCTGGGAGTTTACAATTTCATCGTTGCTTTTTTGCCCGGAAGTGGATATACTATTTTCGTAAGTTTTTGAGATTGACTGCCCATCATCTGCGCCAACAGATGAGCCTTGGGCGGTCATTTTCTTTTTCTCATCGGTCATAGGCGAATTCCTCCTGCATCCCGTTCATAATGGTTGTGATCATTCGGATCGTGTCCAGCAGCTCGTCGCTCACGCCCTGTCCGGCCTCGATCCGGCGCAGCTCGTCCAGCACAGCAGACAACTGATCCCGCAGGGCTTTGTAAACCTTTGGATTGCCCTGCACCACCACATCTCGCTCCAATAGCCGCCGGATAATGTAATCCTGCTTGGTCAGGCCGGTGAGTTTCACCAGGGTTTCCAGTTGGAGATCTTCTTCCGCTGACACTCGGAAAGCCACCGTCTTGTTTCTCCAGCGATTATGGTTGTCATAGTTCTTCTTAGACATCTTCTTACACTCCCTTCTCATTTTTCAGTAAATCCAGCTTGTCAGCCATTTCCACCTGTCGGGTGGGGAACAGATGGGCATAGCGGTAGGTGATGTCGATACTCTCATGCCCCACACGCTCTGCAATAGCCAGGGCAGTAAAGCCCATGTCGATCAACAAACTGATGTGGCTGTGCCTCAAATCGTGTATGCGAATGCGTTTTACCCCAGTTTGCTTGCAGCCACGGTCCATTTCTCGGTGGAGATAGCTTTTGCTGATGGGGAACATCCGGCTGTCCGGCTCCACTCCATAGAGCTGCTTGAGGTAGTCCTGGAGTTCATCACAGAGGAACTGCGGCATCTGGATCACGCGGTTACTCTTGGGTGTTTTAGGCGTAGTGACCACATCCTGCTTATTGAGCCGCTGGTAAGACTTATTGATGGTGACGGTGCGCTTTTCAAAGTCAAAATCTGCCGGGGTTAGGGCCAGCAGCTCTCCCTCACGGACACCGCACCAGTACAATACCTCAAAGGCGTAGAAGGACAACGGCTTGTCCATCATAGCCTCAGAAAAGCGGGTGTACTCCTCCCGGGTCCAGAATAGCATCTCCTTTCGTTCCTCCGCCCCCATGTTGCCCGCCTGTCGGGCCGGGTTGATATTCAGACCGTAAAATCGGGCAGCATGGTTGAAAATGGCGCTAAGCTGGTTGTGAACTGTCTTCAGGTAAGTTTTCGACAGAGGTTTGCCATGGCAGTCCCTCAACTCCCGGATTTCATTTTGCCAACGGATAATGTCCTTTGCCGTGATCTCCGAGAGTTTTCGATTTGCAAAATAGGGGAGGATCTTTTTCTTGATGATACTCTCCTTGGTAAGCCAGGTATTGAGTTTCAGCTTGGGTTTAATGTCCTTCTCATAGAGAGCAACGAAGCTCTCAAAGGTCATGTTCACATCAGCCTGTTTTTCCATTAGGAACTCCCGTTCCCATTCCAGCGCTTCTCGCTTGGTGGCAAAGCCACGCTTGAGCTTCTGCTGGCGTTCGCCCTTCCAATCGGTGTAGCGGAATTGAACATACCAGGTGCCATTGTCCTTATTTTTGAACGCTGCCATAATTATTTCTCCTTCCTTTCTGTCTCAGATCTTGTACCATAGAATTTCTCGTGAAAAAACTTTCGGTCAATTCGCCCGGCAATGGTGATGCAGCCGGTTTTAGCCAGTTCCTCATTCATCTGTCGAATGATCCTATAGGCAAAGGGAATGGAGATCCCCAACTCCTCTGCCACTTCGTTGACACGCATAAAAATCTGATTTGCCATAGTAAATACCTTCCTTTCTTTGTTTTTGGTAATTGCCTGCTAATTTTGTTTTTCATAAAGACCTCCTTACTCTCTACTGCCACTTTTTTCTCAGTTGTATAACTAAAAAGCTGGCGTAATATTTTTTGTGCTTCGTTATCCAAGCTTATTTGCTTAGTGTTCTTATAATACTATACATATAAGATTAGTTCAAGTGTTTTGAAAGAAATGTTATTAAATAAATTTGCTTAGATTATCTTGACAAAACTAAATAAATATGCTATGTTTCAAATAAGAACGATCATAGACTGGAGTTGGTTACATGGCGATTGGTGAACGAATTCACTTTTTCCGTCTCCTGCGGGGGATGACACAAAAATATCTTGGCATGTCACTGGGCTTCCCGGAGAAGTCTGCTGATGTGCGCCTTGCACAATATGAAACAGGATCAAGAACCCCAAAGGCAGACCTGACCGCCGCCTTAGCTGAGGTGCTGGATGTCTCGCCCCATGCGCTCTCTGTCCCGGACATAGACTCCTATGTAGGGCTGATGCACACGCTGTTTACCCTGGAGGATAACTACGGGCTGAAGGTCACGGAGCAGGACGGTGAGCTTGCCTTGCAGGTGGATTTTCGCAAAAACAAGGACGCCGCCCGGCTGCATGAAATGCTCTGGACCTGGCGGGAACAGTCCGCCAAGTTGGAGGCCGGAGAGATCTCCCAGGAGGAGTACGACCGCTGGCGCTACCACTACCCGGAGTACGACAGTAGCCAGATCCGCGCCAAGATGCCGCCGGAGAATCTGATCTAACTCTCTCACTTGTAGGCCACGGGAAAGGTCATTTGTTGCACAAAATCAGATAATTCAGATAAATGAGAGCAAAATAAAAAAGGTCTAACTGATCAGCAAAAATCAGTTAGACCTTTTACTTATGAATAAAAAGATGAGGATTTTCAGGCTACTCGCAAGCCACCCGATTTTTCTTTTCAAACTCAATAAATCAGGATTTGACGAGTGCTATCAATCTGCTATCAAATGGGGAATTTGAAAATCAAAAACCCAGTGTTTATGCGGGTTTGCGGGCCCTCATATCCACTTTTTGCTTATTCCCACTCAATCGTCCCGCACGGCTTCGGAGTCAGGTCATACAGCACTCTGTTCACGCCCTCAACCTCATGCGTAATTCTCTCTGTGATATGCTCCAGAAGCTCAAACGGCACGTTCTCCACCGTTGCAGTCATTGCATCCACCGTATTTACCGCACGCAGGATTACCGGATATGCATAAGTACGAGTTCCGTTTTTCACGCCGACCGAACGGAAATCCGGTACAGCGGTAAAATACTGCCACACCTTGCCGTCCAGGCCGTTCTTCGCAAATTCCTCTCTCAGAATGGCATCGGACTCACGAACGATTTCAAGGCGTTCGCGTGTGATAGCACCCAGACAGCGTACTCCCAGACCCGGACCCGGGAACGGCTGACGATAAACCATGCCATCCGGCAGGCCAAGTGCCTTACCTACTACACGTACTTCATCCTTATATAAAAACTTCAGGGGCTCAACCAGCTCAAACTGCAGATCCTCCGGAAGCCCGCCCACGTTATGGTGCGCTTTTACGCCGTCACTCTCAATGATATCGGGGTAAATCGTGCCCTGCGCCAGGAATTCAATTCCCTCCTGCTTGCGCGCTTCCTCCTCGAATACGCGGATAAATTCCGCACCGATTATCTTACGCTTCTTTTCAGGCTCCTCAACGCCTGCCAGCTTATCCAGAAAACGGTCGATGGCGTCCACATATATCAGGTTCGCATCCATCTCATCGCGGAATACCTTCACAACCTCTTCCGGCTCGCCCTTGCGCAGAAGCCCGTGGTTTACATGTACACAAACAAGCTGTCTGCCGATAGCCTTGATTAAAAGCGCGGCAACGACAGAAGAATCCACACCGCCGGACAGCGCCAGCAGTACCTTCTTTTCACCAACCTGACTGCGGATTTCTTCTACCTGTTCCTCAATGAACGCATCTGCGAGAGCCGTGGTCGTGATACGTTCCATGCTCTCCGGTCTTTTGTTATTTTCCATTTTTTTCTCCTTTTGCCGCTGTGCGGCGCAAACTCAGCGCACGAAATACCTTTATCGGTATTTCCCTAACCACACTCTAGCACACTCGCGCTCATTTGACAATTCCCTTCCTTATATAACGTTCTTTTTCTCCCATTCCGTTACTGCAGGATCCCGCATTTTCTGAATGCGTCTCCACTCTTTCGTCCCCTTTATCTTTTCTGTCTCGCTGCGGTTCCGGTATAAAAAGCGTGTCAGCTGATAGCAGTCTATCCATATCTCATTATCCGATTCTTTCTGGGATTCATCAAAAATAAGCTCCAGTCCCCAGTGCAGATGCGGCGTATCTATATTATTCACATTTTCCTTTGCACTGTAGCCCGTATGGATCAGCTTTAATTTACACAACTTTGGGATTTTTTCAGAAGTTAGAAATTCCAGTAGATATATATCGGTGGTTCTCCACCTTTTGTGCGTTTTCCTATTTCGATATGATCTATTAGCATAGTTATTATACCACGATTCAGCCTGTCTATGCTACTATATTTTTTCAAAATTTCATCTTTTGTTTCCTTGCTTTTTTCAAGTGCCTCCGCCGCCTCCAGTTTCTGCTCAAGATGCTCCAGCCTCTCCTTCAAAAGCTCTTCCTGCTTTTTTAATTCATCAAGCAAAGCGCTGCATCCTTCATCTGAAATGTTTCCCCTCGCTTTATCCAGATAAATATCTGTCTTTGCCTTTATAAGGATCTGCCCTTCCTCCTGCAGCTCTCTGTATTGTTCTTTTAATCGTTCAAACCCCCCAGATACTTTTCTTTCAATAAGCCCTTTTCCTGCCGCTTCCTCATCATATAGTTCAGCAACAATGGCTTTCAGTTCCCTCAGCACAGCAGCCTTTAGATCATCCTCGCTGATACAAAATCCTGCGCAGGCATTCTTATGCTGCCGTCTTGTCGGGCACATCAGATAGCGCTTATCATGATTCTTGTTCGTTGCTGCTTTATACCCGCAAAAACGGCATCTTACAAATCCCGCAAACAGGCTTAATGTTCCTGTTTTCCCCTGTTTGCTTCTTTCCTTTCTCAGCTTTCTTGCCAGCAGCCATGTATCCTGATCTATAACCGCTTCATGGGTCTGCTTAACGATAATCCACTCTTCTTCCGGAACCGGGACGGTTTTCTGTACCTTGTATGACATGATCGTATGCTTTCCCTGCACCAGATTCCCTATGTAATTTTCATTGTCCAGAATATAATTGATCGTCGGACATTTCCACAGCTCCGGATGGCTTCCGCTTCGCCCGTTTGCTTTGATCCCGTTTGCCCTTTTATATGCTGACGGGCTTAAAATCCCTTCTTTATTTAAAATCGTGCAGATTTCCTGTTTTCCGATCCCGGAAATATACATTTGAAAAATACGCCTGACCACATCTGCAGCCTCCGGATCAACAATCAGATGATGCCGGTCTTTCGGATCTATTTTATATCCGTACAGCGCCCGCCCTCCGATATGCTTGCCGTCTTTTCTCATACGGGTCAGACCAGCCCTGACATTATCGGACAAATCCTCTATGTACCACTCATTGACAAGCGCATTGATCTGACGTGATTTCTTATTTCCCCGGTTGCTTGTATCAGCGCTGTCCGTTACCCCTATAAAACGGATTCCCCACAACGGGAACAAACGGTGCAGATATTTTTCTACAGCTTCTGCATCCCTTGTAAAACGAGCCTGCGTTTTACACAGGACGATCTGGAACCTCCCCTCCTTTGCATCCTGAAGAAGCCTTTGATACTCGGGGCGGTTCGCCTTAATCCCGCTATAATCATCATCCGAATAAATATCATAGATCTCCCAGTCCCGCTCTCCTGCATATTCGATCAGCATGGATTTTTGGTTAATGATGCTGTTGCTGTCATCGCCCTCCGATTCCTTATCCCTGTCCTCGTCGGATAAACGGCAGTATATCGCCGCCTTAACTTTTTCTTTTTCCATGATCTCTCCTTTAAATTTAGAAGAAACCATATTTTGCACGGCTATATTGTATCATTCTTTTTTTCTTTTTCCCATACATCATTTTTTTGTTCCCCCTGATCCATATTGATAAATGCTGCATATTTTTCATTGAATACTCTTTTTCTTTCTTCTTTGGTATCCGCCAGAAAAACATTGTAAACGTTAATCTCGTCCATCGTTTTATCCTTTTTCATCATATATATGGGGCTTCCGTCTTAAACATGCCTGAGCAGGAAAGCAGGAGCCTTTTTTCCGGGGGCATCTGCTTTGGTGCAGATGTCCCCTTGCTTAAGTTCTTTATTCTTCCTTACTGCTGTCTGTTCTTGGCTCTTCTTTTTCCTCCGGATGCTCTGCTGTTTCCTGCGGTACTTTCGATTCACTTTCTTCTTCATGATCCGGCTCGTTTTCTGCCTGTACATCCGTACCGCTTTCTCCCGGTATTTCTGTTTCTGACGGCGTCTCTGCTTCTGATGGCGTCTCTGTTTCTTCAGAGGATTCCGTTTCTTTATCCAACTCCGTTTCCGCAGAGGATTCTGTTTCTGTCTCCTTTGACGATTCTGTTTCCGTCATGCTCCCGTCTGTGTTCTCCTGCTCATCCTCCGGTCCATTCGGATTTAATCCCATATCCTCCAGCATATCTTCGGGAATCGGTATCATTTCCTCCGGATTCTGGATTTCTTCCGGCAATACGACACCTTCAGGAAGTACAAATTCTTCCGGAAGCTCCTGAAGGACATTCCTGCTCGACGGTTCCTTATCATAAACAATTTCCGCCCCTGTAATCTGTCCGTCGCTCCAACCGCAGGATACTGCATAAGCATCCACTGTAGATGTTGATTTTGAACAATTCAGCACCTTTTCAGATGCGTTGATCGGCTGGTCTCCGCAATCATATACCCATCCCCAATAAGGCTCCTGATTGGGCACCCAATCTACCCATACCGAATGTCCCGGGCAGCTGTCATTGTGCTGATGATACCTTCTGATTGTATAGCAGCCGTTTTCTTCACTGTGGACATGATATTTCGGCACTGTATAGCATCCTCCCTGTGTAGGGGATGTTTCCGTATGAGGATTTTGTCCGGATGCGTCCGTATGGTAATGATAATGATAGGTAATCGTTCCGGGTACTTGTTCTACTCCAATAACCAGCTTCTGCGGAATTCTTAAAATGGCATCCTTCAGTTCTGCAAATGTTGCATCATTATCTACAGAAACCCCTTTTGTGAGCAATGCGGATGCCAGATTGGTCTTGCCATTACTCACAGATGTAAAAACCTGATTCAGACTGTTTTTCAGTTCCTCTTTCATCTGGTCAATATATTCCTGAAGGTTTGATCCCGTTTGGCTTGAATTATTGATGATCGTGTTATTTACAGCTTCAAAGGATTTTGCCAGATTCATATTCAAATCACTAAAGCTGCTGTCCATGCTCTGCTGGAGTGATTCTACCTGTGTTTTAAAATTCGATGATATTTCCGTGATTTTCTGGTTAAGTGCTGCCATATCCTGTGTAATGGCAGAATTGATATTTCCTTCTACTGCTTCAAGCTTTGCAATCGTATCAGAAAAATGGCTGTCATTTTCAGCCTTCATTTTATCCAGAATCCTGACAAGATCATCATGGGCATTATTCAGATCTTCGTTGATCTGGACAATGGATACATTTACCTGATCGATGGCTGCCATCAGATTATCATATTGTTCCGAACTGTTTGCCTCAAACTGCTCCAGAAGGGATTTGATCTCATTCTGTGTAGCCTCAATCTTTCCATGGATCTCATCCATTTTCCCCTCGAGCATAAGGGTGCTTTCTTCCAGCTTCAGCTTCAGTTCTTCATTCTGCTTTGTAATCTGAACCAAATTCTCATCCATCGTCTGCTTGATCTCCGCGCTCATATCTGTCAGTGTCGTGATCAGTTCCTGATGGTTCTGGTTCTCTTCATTCTTAATATCATTCAGTGTCGTATTCAGGTTTTCATATACCTGATTTAACTGGTTCTGCGTCTCAGTAAGCTGGTTTGTTATGATTTCTTCACTTTTATCAATTTGCGTGGACAGATTTTTTTCTGTATTTTCTATCTGCACAGTTGTATTGTCAAATTTATTCTTCACAACTGTTTTCAGGTCTTCCACCGCCTCCGTGATCGTCGTCTGGGACAATAAGATCTGCTCCTGCGTGGAGGTCATATTTTCCTGCAGCTCTGTCAAATGCTCATTTAATACCGTGTTATTTTCTGACAGATACTGCTTAATATTTTCCTGAATCGTTGTAGACGAATCCTTCAGGATATTGTTGATATTGGAAAAACTATTTTCAATTTCTTTTAAATTGCTCTCCAATGTATGATAGATCTCTTTGCTGCTTTCCGCTGAGGTCGAATTAACCTCTTCCAGACGCGTCTGGTTTTCCAAAACAGACTTATCAAGGCGTGTCAGATATTCCCCCAATCCGGTTAGCTCTTTTGCCATATCCTGATTCAGTTCCTTCATGGACGTCTCAAAGGCTGTCCCGCTCAGCGTATCTGTTTTTACAGTTTCAATTACCTTTGATGTTTCTTTCGCTGTTTTATTTGCCTTAATCTGCCCGGCAAAAATTGCTGCGCTTAAGATGAGTGAAAAAACCAGCGCCGCACATATAATCACATATAAATTTTTACTTTTTGACGGTTGCCCGTCTTCCCTTTTAAAAACCTTTGTCTTTTTGGTAATGCCGTTTCTGAAAGCATTCCATTTCTCCTTGTTCATGTATTTTCTCCTTTATCGAACATATCTTTGTAAAAACTCAAATACTGCACTTCTAAGCGGCTCATTCATAAGCACGACAATGGAAAGCGTCAGCAATGTCAGCAGCGTCATAACCAGAAAAAATTTCAGGATAAATTCAACAATATCCCAGATTATCTGAAGCAGTCTCATCCATGCCGTTACTTTCCTGACCACGATCCTTTCCGGTGCTGCCCCGATTGCGCTGCCGATAACTGCCCGCTCCTTATCCTGCTCATGTGTTTCTCTCCATTTTTCATACAGAATTTTTCTTTTTTTCATTCTCTTTTTTCTCCCTTCTGAAAAATCTCTTTTTGGGACTTGCCCTCTTAAGCGGCAGATATTTCTCCAACATCACTCCCGCCCCGACAAATTCATACTCCTGAAACGGGTTCCCTTGGATCGGCACAAAAAAGATACTATTATGGTCGATGCTTCCCATCCCCTCCCGTATCTCCTTTTCATATCCCTTATCCGTAAATGAAAAGCAAAAATTATATTTCTGCAGCGTCTCTTCATCTGCCAGCGCAAATATACTGTTCACATCATCTATTTCCCACGGTTTTGAACCACAGATCAGGATTTTGATTTCTGCTTTGTTAAATGTAATCCTGTCACACTCTGAATAACGCCCAAAATCTGCAATTATAAAATTGTACGTTTTCCCAAGTACGGCTCCCAGTTTATTGATGTCCGCATCCGGATAATAATCAATCCCTTTCATGGAAAAATATAGCCCGTCAAAGGTTTTTTCTTCATAAAAATTCTGGATTTTCCATAGATCATGGGACGGGTTCACTTCTACGATTGCCACCATGTATCCTCTTTTTCGCAGGTAATTGGCAAGCACAATGCAATTATGCGTAACGCCGATCCTCCCGGACGCCCCTGCCACTGCAACCATAACCCGATTGACCTCCTGCTTTTCCTCCTCCCGTACAGCCTGCCTGTCATCCGAATGGACATCCTTAAACTGCAGCGAATCGCCATACTTTTTCCCATATGTAAGCGAATACTGCAGCTCCTGCTTGATTTCCAGAAAATCATCTGTTGCGATCAGGTCATATATGCCCATCTGAAAGCATTTTGTCAGGAAATAATCTCCCGCGTACCTGTTCGCAGCCAAAATGATAATCCGCATACGGTCATTTATGATTTTTAAAATATCCAGCGCTTCCAGCAGTTCCTCATCCGTATCCTCACAGCAGTTTATATCCAGTATCAGATAATCCAGCGTTGTAAACGCATTCTGCTTTTCTTTGATATACTTCAGGAAATAAACGTCCTGCCCGCTTTCCTGTCCGACCAGCACCCGGTCACTCTCTTTGATTGCCGCTGATATGACCTGCTGATATGTTGATGATGCAAAATAAAAAATCATAGTGCTCCCAATCCTCTCATAATCAGATACCAGCCCAGCTTCGACTTATTGATCCCGATCCCGTTTACAAGCATCTCAATCTGCTGGTTTAACTCATCCGTCAAATATGTCTGTATGTAACTTTCATATGATATTTTTGAATTGATCTGCAGATTGATCCTCATATCCTTCTCTTTTAATGCCTTCCGGATGAGCTTTCTCGCATATGCGCTGTTGCTCATATGCTCCTGCTGTGCCCTTGCTTCAAACTGCTTCCTGCATTCAGAACTCATCGGAATCCTGATCGTCTTCTTTACTTTAATCTCCATTCTCAAAAACCTCTGCCACTCTTTTCAAGGAAGGTCTGTCGTCATGCCGGTTCGTTTGATACAGCACCCCCACTACAGCTAAGATCAAACTCATTCCTATCACAATTATCTGTTTTGTACGTCTGTCCATGCTTTTTCCTCTCTTTAGGTGAACCCGGTTCACCTAACCGAATGCCCAAAATGCCTTTGCCTGACTCATTACCGTATTCATCGAAAATTTTTTTGTATTATATTTTTGGACATTCCCTTTGTTTGGATCATTTACGATGAAATAGCCATCCTTCGTGAAGCCTATAATGACGATAAAATGCCCTCCCTTTGTAAACGTACCTGGTCCCATACTCGCAATTACAGGTCTTCCGGACATTATCGCACTGACAATCAGATCTGCATTTTTCCCAATTCTCTGACACGTTGTCCCATAATGCTTCGCCCCCTCGTAAAAAAGAGACCAGCTGCTTCCCGCGCCGGGAACATAATAAGTATCCCCCGCCCATGCTGCTACTTCCGGAGGTGTGATCCTAGTCCCTGTCGTATAGCTGACAATCATAGCCAAACAGGTCGGACCGCATCCCTTTGCCGCGATCGTCCCGCCTCCATATTCATCATGGTAATCATCCTGATAATATGCCGGCACATTTAAAATAATCTCCTCTGCTTCCGGATCAATGAGATCTTCGTCCGGTTCCCACTCTTCCACATCTTCCCCATCCGGATCTGTAATAACACCTCCGTTTCCAATATTCAGCCAATCCAAAAAATCCAAATACAGGTCAAACGACACCAGAAATTCCTGATGCTCAGGTTCCTCCGGGAAATAGTAATCATCTACCTCCTGAGGCGTCATGACCTTATTCTCTATAGACGCTGACTCTATTTCATCATCAATCCGCCCTTTTTCCCGTATCTGCTCCACCAGCTTGTCAACAGAGCCTTTTTCGTTGAGGTCAACCACATATTCTTGATCGTATTGAACCGTCAAGGTAGAAATCGTGCGCGTAAAGCGATCCAGATCCTTTATGTCAGGTTCATACTTTATATTCCACATTACTTCGCTGGAATAATGAATGTAGGAAAGGTAGTAGGCATAATTAATCATGTTTACCTGATCAAAAATCGAAATATCCAAATGTTCTACTTCTTCCTGTACGATCTCCGTTTCGCCGTCTTCATTCGTTATTTCTTTTTCTTCGTATGTGTAATAAGTATTTGCACTTTTTATCGCATCATAGATTCTCTTCTCCGCATCGGTCAGTTGCTCTATATATTTTTGATGAACCTCATCTATTACCTGATACAGCTCCGTCTCGGAAAGATCTTCTTTTTCTTTCACAACATCCGTATAATCAAACAGCGCTGCTATCATATTGATCGCGATAATTCCGACAAGGAGAATAGAAGAAACTGCCCCGATCAAAGCGCCCACGGCTATCTTGGCTGCCTTTTTCGGATTCTGTGCGACGGCAAATAGCAGACGCGCCAGCCACGGCGGCATTACCGTCCCCCTGCCTTTCCGAACATTTCCATAAATTCTTCCCGGATGTCAATCTGGGCGTCTATCCTTACCGATCCTGCGTATAGGATCCCCTGTCCCCTGTTCTTTGCAGCCAGAATATTTTCTTCTTTTTCAGACAGGTTAAACAGTTTTTTTGTTTCCTCCAGATTTTTACCATCGCATCCCATTATGAATTTATAGCAGGCATTATCTATGATCGCCTGTCCCAGCCTTTTTACTGCCGGGTCAAGCAGATCCACAACCGAATGGGTAATAAACAGCAGCCCTGCCTCATATTTACGATCTCGTTTGCTGATATTCCTTAAAAATCTTCCCAGATCCGGATATTCCGGCTCTACAAAAAGGTATCCTTCGTCAACACCCAGCAGCACCTTTTCGGTACGGTCATAGCTCATTTGCTGCCATGCCCACATTGTGATATTCATAAACTGGGCACGTTTTACGTTTTCATCCACCTCCAGTAATTTTGACATATCCAGTACTACAAATTTTGATTTTGCCTGAATCGTTGTCGGTCCGTTCCACATCTGCTGGTCAGCGCCTTTAGCTACGCTAAACAACAGATCCTTCAGTTTGTCATACACACTCCGTTTATATTCTGATAGTCCCTCCCTCTTTGCCATTTCCTCTACTGTCTCATACAAATCTGTCAGGATCGGGTAATCCTCCGGTTCCAGATTTCCAATATCGGTTTCCCATGTGATGCCAAATTTCCTGTACATCTCGATCAGGCATTCTTCCAACGCCGTTTTTATCCCGCTGTCAAACGCGTCAGCCCCAAAATACAATTTAAAAAATGTACGAAGATTTTGTATATGCAGTGCCAGATCCGACACCCCATATTCTTCGTCATATTCAAAATAGTCCCTCTCGTCTTCCCCTTCCCCGATATCCTCTTTTGTTACACGCGGCGACACCCTGATCTGTAAAGGATTGATCCTGCCGGTACTTCCTCCCGTGCAGTCAATAATGTCCCCTTCCACATCCGGATGCCGCGCCAGATCCTGATACTCTTTCTCTGGATCAAAAACGATAAACTTTGTCCCAAATGCAATTTCCCGTATAAACAGAGATTTTAAAAAAGAGGACTTTCCAACACCCGGCATTCCGGTAATAAACCAGTTTGAATTTACGCGGTCTTTGTTACGCATCCACTGGTTCAAAATGATCAGACGATTATTTTTCGTTTTCCCTATATAATATCCGTCCTCATCATTGATTCCCGGATTGCTCATCGGAAATCCGCCGACAAAGGAAGAAATCGGCATATTCCGGTCTCCGATATTGCTTACCTCCCGGTTCGGGCGACCGTATGGCGAAATACACTGGAGCGCTTGAAACTGCTTATACTTCAGATTTCTCATATTGCATCCTGAGATTGCCACAATACTGTTTACCCGCTTTATACGGTTCTGCAGTCCGGAAATCGTTACATCCTGTACATGCAGCATAACGTTTAAATATCCTACCGGCTCATTCCGCACGGCGATCCGATGTATCATTTCTTCCAGATCTTTGATTGCCTGCTCATTCTGCTGTTTTTCTGACTCCTGCTTTAATAGCTCCTGATCAGATTTCAGTTCATTGATCTTCTTGTTAAAAACTGAGGTCAGCCGTGAAGGTTCCGTCGTGCGGTATTCTATGATGGTCGATGTCCCCTCTATATTACATAGACCTGCCAGCCATCCATAACTGACGCCATCTGTCGGATATTTTGTAAGGGCAAAAATCTTTCCCACATTTTCTCCGACATTCGCAAAGTTTTTATCATAATCGATTCCTGCCGGTGTAATGATATTCAAAATATGCTGGTTTGCTTCTTCTCTATGCTCTGTCTTTTTCTTTGCCACTTTTCTACCTCATCTTTGTGATCGCTTCATACCCCAAATGGTTCGTTGATGTCTCGAACGGAGCCTGCAGGGCATTTCCAAACAAATTACACATCTTTAGAATGTCCGGAGCCTGCATAATCTCGCATGGTATCCCCGCCGCCGCATAACGCGCGCGGAATTCTTCAATCCTCTGACGTATTTCCTGTTCAGCATCAGATCTTTCCACCGACACTTTTTTCCAGATTTTTATAAAATGCTGATGCTCATAATTCTCCCCATTCGTTGCCAGCTCTGCCGCTTCCTGAAGCATGATCCTCAAAATATGCTTTCTACCGAGACTTGCCATCTCTTCCGTATATTTTGCTTTCAGCGTTGACTTATATTTATCCAGATCAATTTCTCTGGGAAATGTAAAATATACGAAATCCTTTCTGTCCCCGTCAAAGCTGGCTGCCAACGACGCCGTAAGCTGCCTTTTTTCTTCCGGACTCAGCAAATCGAGATTAAATGAGTAAATCCGCAGATAGCAAAATACATATCCGTCTTTTGTATACAGATAAATTTTTTTAATATCCTTTACGTTCGTAAACTCGTTTGCTGTCATCTTCCGTTCATTCTTTCCCGCCATCCTGCTCCTCACTTCCCTCATAAATATTGAAATAATGATATTCAAATTGCTTTTGAGCCTTATGATACCGGTAAACAAACCGGAGCTTGTCTATGACAGATTCATCAAAATGATCCCGCCGGACTACGACGATTGTCAATGCTACCAGTCCTCCTGCAGTCCCGACCGCCCAAAATGCTACATCCGTCTGTATAAAAATAATCGCTGCCAAAATGATCCCAACCAGTAGGCTGAGCCCTGTAATGGTCAGTTCCTTTGAACCAAATCCTGAGATATAATCTTCCCGCTCCGGTACATTTACAGGAATATACAATTCTTTCCTTGACGCCATTTCCGATCCTTTCTTTTAAAAATATCGCCAGATTACTGCCAAAACTCCTGTAACGGTAATGATCCCAATGCCAATCAAAAACATTTCTATCATTTTTTTCCTATGCGCTGGCTGCTCATCCGCATCCGCCATTTGATACATCATGCCTTCGCTAACTTCCAGAAAAACCAAATATATGCTCTCCACTCCAATCAGCACCTGCGCGGCATTCAAAAGCAATGTCCTTGAACCGTCAAAAAATCTTCCTCCATCAAAAAATCCCCGCACTACCCCGACCAGTGATGGCACGCATATTGCAATTGCCCCTGCAGCCAGCAACTTTTTGCACGACTTTACTGCGCTGATCAGTGTCCCCTGATCTGACTGGGCTGCTATCATTTTCTGGACAACCCTGAAAATAATTCCCACCTCTATCACCGCAATCAGCGGTGAAATCACTTCACTGTTCAATATCGAATTCATATTCCCTACCTCTTCATCTGCATAACTGCAAACGGCAGCATCCTGACGCCGCCTCCAATCCCTCTTCCGATTCCGGTGGAATATACATATTTCTGCAGCCACTCCGGAACTTTGATTGCTATATACAGCCACCCCAGCGCAACGGCATATGATGCCAGAGTTTCACCGCCTGAAAACGCCGTTATAAAAACCCTCACGCAAAACACCTGTAAGGTGTATCCAAAAAAAGTAACCAGATAAGAAGCGAAAAAATTATTCCACCGTTCCCTTCCGGTTCCGATCAGGTCTACACAAAAAAACGGGAATGCAATCTTCATCAATGACAGCTCTACCCCTCGGATCCCTGCCTTGATTCCCAGAATAATCACACATATGATGATAAAGATCATAAACAACGGTAAGATCACGTTTCCTGTCGTCATGCTGCCGATTGCATTCCTAATCACTCCTGTAACCCCGGTAAGGTTCACGCTGCCCACTATATCGGCAGTCAGAGCTGTACTCATCCGGAGCAGCAAATCAAAAATCATCCCATTGCATGAAATCAGGGCAATCGCCTCAGCCGCCTTAACCAGCAGCTGAAGCGGATCTGAATCCGGATCCCCATCTGTTTCCAATACATATACTGTCAGGATTTGTTTTAAAACCATTGCGATCACTAGTGTGACTGCCACTCCTGACGTTACGCCTACAGCCCCGCTGATTTCGCTTGTATTGCACGCATTTACGGCAAGTTCAAAAAGCGCATTTATCCCGTCCGACACAAAATCAATAAAATTTTGCGCCATTTCTGTTAAAAACTCGCATATATTTTTGGTTATCCAGTTCATCCTTTTCCTCACATCATCTGAGCAGCCAAGTAATCCCCCATATAAGAACTACCATCCCCAAACATGCCGCTCCAATTTTCAGGATCGCTTTCCACTGTTTTTTCGCCTCATCCTGCTCCCTTTGTATGGCGATTCCCCATTTTACTTCTATAAAAATTGCCCCAAGAAAGCAGAGAACGAATAGCGCGTCATACCACTGCAAATGCCATATCTGCTTTTCCCATGGTGCTCTGCATCCATTACTGAAAGTAGCCGAATAACACCGGTACAAGCGCTGTAATACAGATGATCAGGATTCCCACCCCTGCCATTGCGACCATTTTTTTCTTGTGCTTTGGTGCTTCTTCCACTGCGGCTGCCTGCAGGGCGATTCCTTCCTTAATCTCCAAAAAGATCAATACGGCACTTTCCAACAGAACCCCTACTTTTGCCCCATCTTCCAGCAGTCTTTTAAATCCCTGCACCAATTTGGTTCCTTCCAACCCGGAAGCATTTACCATAAGCGGTGCCATCATAATTCCCAGACATGCTGCGCCCGCCAGTATTTTGCACATCTTTCCTACATTTGTTCTTTTCATTTGATCCTCCATTTGTTATAAAAAGCTGATTCTGTCTATGGACTCCTGCTCTGTCTCTATATTTTTATATTGATTCCAAATTCCCCAGAGCTTTATCTGCGTACTCCTGCGTTCCTGCCTTTCCTCCTCCCTGCGCTGGATTAGCTTGTTATTATGGGTCTCATCTCCAAGTCCATAAATTTGATTGACCCTATATTGGCTCAAATCCGGGAGCTGATTTACTGCCGGATACTCACCCGTAACCTTGACGATGGAATACGGCGCTTTTATCCGTCCGATTTCTGACGGTTCGAGCAGATTTCGTCCTGTCAGCCCCGCTGTACTCGAATAGCTGACGCTGTCTTTTGTTCCCATTGTCCCATTGGATGATGCCGATGATGATGCCGACTGTACCTCTACCGTATATCTGCCCAGTGAATTACTGAAATTTTTTAAAGTATCTTCATCATCCGATTTTAGATATATTTTTACCTGACAATTTGTCCTGATATTTTTAAAATCATCCTTATACTTTTTTTCCAACTGCTGAAAATCCTGTATGAATAAATTTGCCCGGACACCGCGGGATCTGCCTGCACTCACAATTCCCGGCAGAACCGGAATGACCGGAAAATTTCCCACCTCGTCCAGATCGTAATCCGTGTCCACCGGTATCCTGAGTCCGGATTCATTTGCCAGCTCCACCTGCATGCTGTATATCTGTGTCACCAAGATTGACACCAAAGGATACAGCGTTTTCTTTTCATCCGGTATCATCATATATACCAGCGATTTTTCCCTTCCTATATCCTTCAAATCAATCTCTGAATCTGCGGTCATTGCCGCTATGTTAGGATTGGTAAATAGCTTTAACGTTCCGAGCGCCGCAGTAAAAAAGCTTGACCGCGTTTTATTCGGGGCAACACGCGCCATTGCAAAAACCCCTTTTGCCGGATGTCCATCCTCTAAAGAATCCAGATACCGTGTCAGCGGCATTTCTCCTGCTTCATTTGCTTCACACATATATGCTAGAAAATAATATACATTTGTCAGGTTTCTGCATTCTTGCGGGGCATCTATACATACCGCCAGAATCCCGGCTGCTATTGTCGCGCTTTCCCCGTTATACCAAAGCGGCTCCCCTTTGCTTTCCCCGACCAGAACCGATACAATATCCCATGTGCGGTCAATCGCCTTTGCTGTATCCCCTTCTTGAAATGCGTTCAGAATCGGCTGTAAAAAATTGATATGGATACTTTTATTCGGATTTCTGAAATCCAGAGGATATGTTTTATACCCCATGCTTTTAGCATAAGGCTCTGTGTAATAATAAATTTCCCCCTTCACGTCTGAAATTACGACTGATATTCCGCTTAGGATCTGCATCCATAAAGTTACCAACAAAATCCTTCTCGTCTTTCCCGATCCGCTCGCCCCTATAATCAGGCTATGCAGATCTTTGCCCACATAGAGGATTTCTTCTGTCCTCTTTCGCTTTGTCATCTGAACAACGATTCCGCCTTTTCCCTCCAAAATCTCTTTCCCGGTAAAACAAAATTTTTCAAATATCTGCCCCTTCTCCTGCTCCGTTAAAAACCGTTCCTTTCCGTGCTGTCCGTTCCCTGCCGGCACAGGGATTTCTATATCATCCGTAACACGCATCGTATCCACACTTTGTACCTGATTCTGTATCCCCCACGAATACAGAAGAATACTCAGATAGACAAGCTGGATTGCAAAGAAAAGAATCCTTATTTTTCTCAAAAGCACAAACGCATATATCGCATTCAAATATGAAAAATCCAGCGGCGCAGTCTGTTTCCCACCGATTATATTCAATATCTGATGAACCACATAAGCCCCCCACACTGCTCCTGCAATCTCGGCTATAGTCAGAACAACATAAAATATCCGTTTCCTCTGTTTTCTCTTTTGCAGCCTCTGCTCATTTAAGGTCGCCATGCTTTTTTTACTCTCCTCTCTCCCTCATACTTTCAATTAGTCAAAAGAGCTATTTTGACCAATTTTTTTAACACTACGGAGGTATTTATGGACGAAACAATTAAGTATCTGACCTCTTCCGAACTGACGGTATTATTCCAGCAGATCCGCGAAGACGAATCGAAACACTGCAAACGCAACCTTGCACTTTTTCATTTGGCTGAATATTGTGCGCTGCGCGTCAGCGAAATGTCTCTCTTAATGGAAAATGATTACTGTCCCGACACCCGCGAGATCTATTGCAGACGTTTAAAAAACAGCCGGAACAATATGCTGCGCATTATTGATCCAGCCGTTTATACCAGCCTCGAGAAATATCTCGAAATCAAAAATATTCTTTATCCGAAAAGCCCCTATTTATTTGTCAGCCAGATTGGCGCTCCTTTGTCCCGTCAAATGCTGGACCGCCTTATGAAAAAATATTGCTCCGGTACAAAAATCCCTTTGGACAAGCATCATTTTCACGTTTTAAAGCACAGCCGCGCTGTGGAGCTTGCCGATTATGGCGTCGATATAAAAGACATCCAGTTTTGGCTTGGTCACAAAAATGTACAGAACACGCTGGTTTATATGCAATTTACAACACAGCAGCAAAATATTTTATATTGGAAACTTGAAAAGAAATTAAACTTCAGGAGGTGACTTGCATGAATTTGATCCCATCATCCGGAAACATCATCATTTTTATTGACGATGAAACCTTAACTGATGAAGACATATTAGATATGAACCATACTGAAGAAAGGGAAAAATAAAATTATGAATTCTCAAACTCAAAAATTCCGCCAACAGATTGCAGAGCAATTCATCCACTCACTACAGGAAAAGTCTTTGAACTGGGAACGTCCTTGGGTCGCTCCTTCCCTGCCGATCAACGCTGCTACCGAAAAGCCATATAAAGGCATCAATCGCCTGTCTCTCATGATGGCAGCCTCTCAAAATCAATACAGCGATCCGCGCTGGGCTACCTTCGTGCAGATTCAAAAAAATAACTGGAAGCTGAAAGCCGGTTCCAAAGGAACTCAGATCGAATACTGGCTGCCGTTTGACCCAAAAGAAAAACAATTCATAAGCTGGTTATCTTATGAAAATTTATCTGCCGATGAACAGCAAAAGATCAGTTTTCGTGCAAAATATTATTATGTATTTAATGCAGCTGCCATATCCGGTATTCCTCCCCTTCCCATTCAGGAAAATAAAAATGTCCGTTTGGATAATCTGGTCTCTACATTATCTCAAAATATGAAAATTCCTATTTTGCCGGATGTTTCAGGTCAGGCATATTACTCTCCTGATAAGGATACTATCCATATCCCTCCTGCAGAACAGTTCAAAAATTTCCTCAGCTACAATACGACCTGTTTTCATGAACTGGCTCATGCAACCGGCGCTGCTCAACGCTTAAACAGAAATATCCGTAACCCTTTCGGATCTGCTGAATATGCCTATGAAGAATTGATTGCTGAGATTGCCAGCGTTTTTATGGCTGGAAATCTCAATCTCGTTTTAGATGAATCCGACCTCAATAACCACAAAGCATATGTCCAGTCATGGATCCATACAATTACCGATCGCCCTGAAGCTTTATTCTCCGCAATCAAGGAAGCTTCAAAAGCCTGCGATTATATGGAATATCACGCAGATCTCATTCCTCAGTCTGAATTTGAAAAACGTTTTCGCCTCTATCAGACGGAACAATCTTTAGAGAAGGAATCCTTGCTGCAGCATGAAGTCAAAAGAAATGGCTACCGCATAACACCAGCTCTAGCTCCCGCTATATCCCAGCTTGCCCAATGTGCCCCCGATCTGTGCCGGCTCTCACTTATAAAGGAACACTTTCAAAATCAAAGTTTTCCAAATGAATCAGCAAAATCCTGTATTAACAAGCTTGCTTCCGAACTCCGGCAGCAAGAAAAATCCCTGATTGCATTTCAGGAACCCAGCATTTAGGAGGAATCTTTCATGAGGATCAGCATTACTTTTGATGATGAAACATATAAACAGTTAAAAAATATTGCTTCCCGCAATAATATTTCAATTGCCGAAACCGTCCGCAGATATACTTGTGAAATGCTCAACGGGCAAGTCAGCCGCGATAATGTCGATCTAATCAGCCGGATCCTGCGTCAGGAACTGCAGGCTGTCCTTGGACGATATTTTGAACGACTTATCGCACTGCAGGCAAAAACCTGCGTTCAAGCTGGTACAGCTGCTTATCTTTCCGCAGAAGCTCTCTCGTCGTTTGTTCCCAATCAATTACAGCGTGACTTTGTAGAAGCCTATGAAGCGGCACGAAAAAAGGCGGTACAATATACCCGCCAACATAATACCGATGAATGATCATTGAGGTGAACCCGGTTCACCTCAAATCTTAATTTGGAGGTTCAATTATGCATTCACCCTTGATCAGCAAAATACGCTGCAATCATCCCAATAAAAAAGGCTCCCGCAATGCCAACCGAAATCATTTAATTTATATCGCAACAAGAGAAGGCGTAGATTTATCCCCTCTGTCCGATGGTACACCTGCTCGCAGCGGGCTATTCGGCAACTTTGATATATCAGATGTCCAATCAGCCGGAAACTCTTTATATCAATTAAGCGCTGAAGGTACCCCCATTTTTCGGGGCATCGTTTCCTTAAGCAGCGAAGATGCCGCCGAACTTGGTTATACTACAAAAGCTGCATGGGAATTGTACATGAAAGACGTTATGCCGGACATCGGGCGTGAGTTTAATATCCCGGTTGATAAATTACTTTGGACTGCCGCAGTCCATATGGAAAACGGTCATCCCCATTGTCATTATATGTTCTGGAGAAACGACCATAAAACACAGTCCTGCTTTATCCATCCCTCCCGCCAGAACAAATGCCGGGAGCTTCTGTCTGCCCGAATGTTTGAGGACGAAAGACAGCAGCAAATTTTAAATAAAACAGCTTCCCGTGACAGCATCCTCAAACTTGAAAAAGAGGTTCTGGGAAAAGTACGGGCTGGCGACTTGAAAAATGTTTCTGAAATGCTGTTAGACCTTTGCCATGACCTTCCCCAAACAGGACGTCTCAATTATAAATTTCTTCCTTCAGAATTAAAGCACAAAGTTGACCATATCAGCGATATCCTGTTTCAAAATACGGCTATACAAAAAAAGGCAACTGAATACTCTCTTGCTGTAAAACGGCTTTCGGAAACCTATTCACCTTCCGAATCCCATCATAAAGTTAATGTCGAACGTGCTCAAACCGACCTTTATACGCGATCTGGAAATATTATTTTAAAAGAAGCCAAAGCGATTCTATCCGCCCTGACCCCGGAGCTGCTATTTCCCCAGAATATGCCGAGCATTCTTTATTCAGATAAGAGCAATATTGAAAAAACGCTTAAATTATTAACGCCTTTGGCTGATGATAACCATGTATATTCACAGCTGATGCTTGGCAAACTATATGCACAGCATGACACAGATTATTTTAATCCTGATCTGGCGCATAACTATTTAAAAAAAGCTTATGAGTCTGGACTCGAATTTGCCCAATGTCAGCTAGCCAAATTTTATCTTGATAAAAATACCAGCTTTTATTCCCCTGAAAAAGCACTTTCATTGCTGCAGCCTCTGGCTGAATCAGGAAATGACTTTGCCCAGACGGAGCTTGGCTGTTTATATTTATGGGGAAATCATACCAACATTCCTAAAAATACTTCCCTTGCGTTTTATTGGCTAAATTTAGCCCGTCTACAAAATAACAGCTTTGCCCAAAATAATATAGACTTATATAACCGTGTTACTCTCCAATCTTTTGCATATAAAATTTATAACAGTATTTTTCATGATCTGTCTTCTTCAACACTCAGGCGCAGCCAGCGTCTGGAAGACCTTAAATATTATCAAAGCCTTTCTGCAGAGCATAAGCGCGCCAAACAACATGAACGCCAGATATAATAAAGATGAGGTGAACCAGTTTCACCTCATCTTTATTATATCTGCTCTCTTTCATAACTCTTACTCATTTCCTGATTTCTGCATTCCTCCGCAATCCTGCTTAATACTGTTCTGACACTTTCATGTGTTACTTCCTTATATTTCGACAAAACAGCTATGTCCTTCAACGTGTACTTTTTACCTGACAGTTCCTGCAGCTCCAGAATATTTTTTACCAAAGTTACTGTAGGTTCAAATCCAGAAACTTTGATATTTCTTATTACTGCTTCTTCTTTAATCTGGGTTTCTTCCGCAACAAGAAATCGTTCTATCCGGTTCACATCAGGTTGAGTTTTTGTAAATTTTACCCCATGCCTCAAAAGCTTAATCGCTTTTTCCGCCTTTTCATCCAGCTTTTTGACTAACTCAGGATTTGAAACAGCAACTCTTTGCCCCTGCCTTATGTATACACCTTCAATATAACTTTCTCTGATTGGAAACATATCCTGAAAGAGCAGCACGGTTTTCTTTTGACGGATTTTCACAATCTCAATTCCATCCACCGGCTTGCCGTGCATCTGCTTTTCCCAAATAATTTTTTCAAACTTTTCTACCTTTGAGCTGCAAGGAACCATCCAATATAACTTCGTCTTCTGATCCTGAAAAGTATAATAGTGCGGACGTTTCGTTGTTTCATAATTACATTTTAAAAACGGATCATTTATTTTTCTAAAAAACTCATCTTTTATAAAACAAAGTTCCCCTTTATTTATGATCATCATACCCTCCATAAAATTTTAAGCCTTCTGAAATCAGAAGGCTTAAAACTTTTCAACGGTTCATTTATCATCCGCCAACCGTTGGCGGACTACGTTTCGACGGTTCATTTATTCATCCGCCAACCGTCGGCGGACTACGTTTCGACGGTTCATTTATCATCCGCCAACCGTTGGCGAAAAACTTAGAACATTTCTGTTCGCTTACTATTATAATACATATTCAAAATATTTATGTCAAATCATTTCTTGCACTTTTAAAGAATGCACCACCTCAAAACACTGTTTTATCAAGCTATTCTAAGGGTTTTATCAATATATACACCGCTGTCATACTTCCGTATCTATTATATGCACCACAGGAAAACTCCTTTTAAATGCTGGCTTTGCCAGCATTTGTACGGCGGCGGTGCACCGCCCTATTCCTGCCTTAATTAAGCGATGCCTAATTAAGTCTCTCCGAGGGGTCTCTTTCGCCCCCTTTAAAAAGTGGGCGAGCCGACGGCAATCCCCGTAAACCAATCCGCTCCGCGGGCACTCGCCGTGCGGCAGAGGGAAGCAGTCTTTGACTGCTCCCTCGCGGGAGAGTGTTGGGACTCTGAACGTGTCAAGGGTTGCCCTACGGCGTATCGGGCTGCGCCCTTGCCCCTTGACACTAGCCAGCATTTTTATCCATCCTATCCTTTACGTCAAAATGTAATACAAACATGATTTGCAAAATTATCGTTATTTAATTGTTATACATCCTTTTTATAGATAATATTCGTAAAATAAACTATAATAATATTAAAGATATAAAGCAAAACACAATATATATTATTTTGATTTATATCCTGACTACCAAAGAAAAGAGGTCGAATATATGTGCCAGATCATTTCAGTTGTAACCAATAAAGGCGGCGCAGGAAAAACATCTACTGTTGAATTTTTATCACAGTTACTTGCTTATATGAACCACCGTGTTCTCGTCGTCGATCTTGATCCACAAAACAATTTGTCTATGGCGTTGAATTGCTACACAGAAGATTCTATTGACATTGTAAATGGTTTACTGCCCCCGGAACATTATAACATAGCCGAAATATTCCGGTTCCGATACAGAAATGAGGAAGAGACAAAACAGTGTATCTACCATACACCCATACATAATCTGGATATTATCCCTTCCAGTAAGCGCCACCGCCATACGCTTGTGACTCTGCTTCTAAACAGCTCCGGAAACAATAAAATTATTTTAAAAAGAGCACTTGCCCCTCTCCGAAGCAGCTACGATTATATTCTTATTGACAATGCACCCGCCGACGATCTGATAACCTTAAATAGCCTGATGTGCTCAGATTTGGTCATTGCCCCTATCCGGGCAGATGGTTTTTCATATGAGGGCTGCAAACAGATTATGAGTACCATTTTCAATATACAAGAAGAATATGACTATCGTATTCCATTCGGCGGCGTATTTATCACGCAAAGTGAAGAAAACACCAATGCCTGCAAAAATATAAAAAAGATGTGTCAGGAACAGCTTGGCGATTATTTTTATAGAACTTCAATCCGAAAAGATACCCATGTTAATGAAATCAATACAACTTACACACCAATACTTCAAAAATTTCCAGACACAAATGCAGTTTACGATTATGCCCAATTACTCCTTGAACTTGGAGTCCTCGATTCTAAAGCACAGGCTTTACTGACCGAAGCCATTTCCTGACCATAAATTTCAATGAGGTGAACCGAGTTCACCTCTAACATAAAAATCGAATGAAAAGGATGATATTATTATGAGCAAACGAAAATTTAATTTTGCAGTTTCAACTGCCGACACATCTAAAACAGCTATGCCGGAAACTTTACCCGCAGCATCTGCCCCCAGCACGTTTTCTGCAAAAACGGTAGTACCTGAAGAAAATTACCTAAAAACGCGGCTTATTCCCCGCGAGAAAATACGCCCCAACCCCAAAAACAAATATGAAATGAAAAATATTGACAGCTTAGCTGACTCCATACTCCATTATGGTCTGATGCAGCCTCTTGTCGTAATTTATATTACGGAAGATGATACCTATATGCTGGAAACCGGACACCGCAGGGCGGCAGCACTTAATAAGCTGATTCAGACATATTCCTCTTGGGACGGAGAACCTGATGATCCTGACTACCTTTCTTATTGCCGCTTTGTAAAAATTTTTGAAAAGGGATTTCCCTGCAGCGTTTCTGCCCATATTGATGACGGAATCAACTATGACAGCGATGATCTCAGCACATTATCTCCCGATGTAATCAGGAGTGAAATCCGCCTCCATCTTACTAATTCAGAGGTTCGGGATATTGACCGCGCCCATACCGTGCAGCGTTTATCCGTTTTATATCAAGCGCTTAATCAAGGAAAGCAGAAAAATGAAAAAATCAATGTAAATGAGCAGATTGCGAATGATTTGCAAATGACAGCCCGCCAGGTAATCAATTACAAAAATGTTTCAAAATTGATTCCTGAACTTCAGGATGCATTTGATCAGAAAAAAATAACCCTGAAAGAATCTTCAAAGATCAGCCAGTTGGATCCTGATGAACAGCAGCAAATTTTAGAGTTGATCAATTCGGAAAGCAGCAAATCTGAACTACAGAAAAGCATTCAGGAAAAACTTCTGCTCAATGAGTCCTTAAAAAAATTACATACAGATCTGGAACAGCGCGAAAAGGAACTTGCCCAAATACAAAATGAAAAGGAACTTTTACTCCAGCAACTGAATTCCGCCCAGCCCGATCCTTCTGTAAATTCTCAGCTCATGCAGCAAGCTGAAAAAGAGATTTCTAAAAAAGATCTTGAAATTTGCGAATTAAAAAAGCAGCTCCAGAATGCACAACAGCAAAAAAAAGATTTTTCTGTCCATGCTTCTTCTGTTCAAGCTGCCCTTAATTTAAAAAGTTCTCTTTCCGAAAGCTATCGGGTCATTCAGGAACTTTTAAGCGCCTTAACAGCTTATCAAGCTGCTCCCAGTTCTTTGCTTACTGACAATGAAATCCGCCATAAACTCGCCGGGCTGTGTCAGTTGCTTCATGAAATTCCTGCGGCTTATACGGATTGCTAACAGGATGACCTCCATTGAAGTGAACCCGGTTCACCTCTGAAATAATAGGTTGAAACACCTTCCATATGGTAAAAGAAACTGCTATTTCGTAGTTGTTGGGGAAATATATATCACAAGTGCCATGGCGGAATATCTCCTGCCCCCCTGCGCCGAGGGTCATCGGCGCTTCCCAATATACTCACAAAACAAAACGAGGTATCTAATTTGAAAAAATCCTTTTACCCTATAATCCTATCATCACTTCTCCTTTGTGGCTGCGGGCACCCTGTTCCTGCCGAGCTGCCGCAGTCATTGCCTGCCGAGCAGCCCGAATCCCTTCCGGACAACAGCTCTATGCATGATTTTGTTCCCCGAGACAGTGACTGTCTTTGTGTAGATCACTGCACGCCTGAAACGATAAATAATGATTGCCCTGTATGTGCATCAGCATTCGACTTAGAGCGGGTATGTTTAGGAGCTTTTCCGGAACTGTATACTGAAAACTCCGGAAACTATGTTTATTTTAATGGTTGCGATGAAATTTATGCCCCTGACTTTTTCCCCACAGAAGTCTGGCAATCTATCCCCCAATCCCTTCCGCTATACCTTCAGGCAATGGGATTATCCGGCATCAGCGAATTGCAGGTTCTTCCCAAAAGCATTATAAACACAGATACTGAGCAATCTTTTTGCTGCTTTTCGGAAATTTATCCCGATAGCAAAATTAAAATCAGCTATCAGAATGATAAACTTGATTATTCTATGTCTATAATGGATCGGAGCGAATATCATGACTAAAACAGAAACTATCTTCAAAAAAAACCTGATCGGCTTACGGCAGAAACGTAACATTACCCCTTACCGTGTTGCAAAAGATACCGGCATCAGCTTGCCTTACTATTATCGTACAGAAAATCCGGACATCAGCCAACGCCCCGATTTTTTATACCTTGAACGGCTTGCTGAATACTATCAGTTATCTGTAAGCGATCTTCTCTCTCCGGCGCTACTTGACTCTGAAACTTGTAATAAATCTTGAAAATATTGAGGAAAATAAAATGGATGAAAAGAAACTCAACCGTCTCTATGATCTTTTGGAACGTCTTGACAATGAACACGATACCGAAACGGCTGCAGCACTGAAAGAAGCAATTTTTAAGCTTGAACATATCAGCTCTTAAAATATGATATTTGATGTCAAATTATCTAAACAGCAGACAACGATTTAAAAAACATATAAAAATATATTGCCTTTCAGCCACACGGGAGTTTGAAAATTTAAGACTTGAAACTGAATATAAAAAGAGCTATAATGTACTTAACAAGAGAGCCGATGACTAGAATACACCTAGCCGCCGGTAAATAGATGTTACAAAAGTAGCGCCTTAGTTTACCAGACCGAGGGCGCTACTTTTTGCGTGATACGAGAATAACAAGAGTTATCACAGCGCAAAGCATTGTTACAAACTGAAATAATTCTGAATATGTAACCATTAGCACCAGCCCCTTTCTTTTGTATCTCAACGGCTGGCATAATCGCCCCATCGGCTCCCTAGGTAAATACATTATAACTTTCTATTCTTTGATATGCTCTAAAATATCTCCCGGCTGACAATTCATGGCACTACAAATCTTATCTATAACTTCAAGCGAAATATATTTATTTTTTGATATTTTCGCCATAGTTGCCGGAGACACTTCTATTTTTTTCTTAATTCTTCTTTTCCTATTCCGTTTCTATTCATAAGGTAGACCGCTTCTGTGGCTTTCCCTTTTTCTATTATCAACATAGCACGTCTGCTACACTATATCAAGCATTTTCACGCTCTAATTACTAAAATAATCAAGCCATTCCGCCAATATATCCGCCCTGTTTTCCATAATATAACGAACTATTTTTTTAGCTCTTTTATTGCTATCTGACTTTTATAGAATAAGGGGATATCACAGCTCCCCCCATCCTTGATTACCCCGTTTCTCATCCAGCGGTGCCGTCTACGGCAGACCGAGAGCAGCGGAACCCATGGGGCGGCGGGCTGGCTCGGTCAGCGTCCGGCATTCAGCAACATTAGTTTACGCTGAAATCCCATCAGAAAACCTCAAATCATACCTTGAAATATAAAATATGATATTGTATAATTTTCTTGAAAAGTTGGTCAAAATAGCTCTTTTGACTAACTTTTCATTTTAGAGATTTTTATGGTTCAAGTATATATTTTTTATCTGGAATAAACCGCAAATTTTTCTGTTCCGAAGGAGTATTCTCCCCTGTATTCCATATCTTTTTTTATTTTCTGATTCCTGCCGTCTTCTGCCATGCGTTCAGCTTCAAGATACCAGATATTCTCCCCCTTCTCCGGCATTTCCCCTTCTTTTAATTCATATATTTCCGGCTCAATAATATAATACTTCAGACAGAACCTTAAGTATCCATATCCATCATCCAAATAATATATTGTATCGTTTTCATCCATGTTTTGCTCTGCAAATTCTACAAATTTCTCTGTCGTCCGTTCTTTCTGCAGTTCATACAGTCCCTTAAATGCATCACCACCGATAATTCCAAAAATCACAAAACACGGTATCATCAAAATAATCGGAAGCTTTCTTACCAGCATTGCACTTCCTAAAATGGCAAGTATAATTCCGGGAATCAAATACCGACTTGTCATAACAGGTCTGTCCATAACATACATATATAATGTTCCTATACAAAATACTCCCCAAACGGCACAAACTGCTGTAAGTTCCCACCAATGCTCCGCTTTCTTTTCCTTTAGCAGCAATACCAGCGCCATAATTGGAAAGATCAACAAGATTCCCATATATAATTTTTCCGAATACGGAACAATACTGTAAAACAATTCCCGAATAACGCCCAGACGGGACTCCGGAAATTCTATCCAATATTCCCCGTTTACTTTCATTACCTGATTGATCGCTACAAACAGCCAGGGAATATATCCTAAAACAGTTGCTCCGCAACCTACCAGCCACATGAGTAACTTTTTCCCATTTTGTGTAAAAAGAAAATATACCCCTGCTCCGCCATACGTGATGACCATAATAAGCACGCCAAAATAATGATTGTATGCAGTAAAAAGACCGGACATAAAAAAATACACAAAATATTTCTTTTCAATCTTTTCTTTGGCAATCATATAATACAGAGAAATCGCATTCATGATTATCCAAAACGCTGTCCATGAATACATTCTGATTTCTACTGCTTTTTGGAACATAAAGGGATTTCCAAATAAAAGAATCAAATACCAGACTGCGCTTTTGCTTCCTGCTTTTCTATGAAGCCACCATCCTCCTATTCCTGCAATCAATATTGAGGGAATGGCAGAGAACATTCTCGCTGCACATACAGAATTTCCAAATATGCTCCTCCATATTTTCAATCCAATATAATATAACGGCGGATGAACGTCCTGACTTAAAACTCCCATCATTTCTTTCCATGAAAGTGCTGTCCAGTTCATACTGAAAAATTCGTCATAATTCATCGACCCATTAAAGGTCAATAAAACTGTCAATATACCAACAATCAATAATATAACCGCAATAAGTCCTTCTTCTTTTTTCTTATGCATTTCCATCTCCCTATTTAAAAGCATTTTCCATAAATGCTTTCATTGCTTTCTTTTCTTTTTTATCAAGACAGTTATACATATTAAGTATTTCTATCTGATCATCTGTCATACTATAAATTTTCCCATCTGTTGAAAAAAATTGTGAAATTGTAATTCCAAAGGCATCACACATTTTCCTGATTGATAAAATGGATGGACTGTTTCTATGAAGCATATTATGAAGCGTAGAATGAGGAATTCCACTCTCTATTGACAGCTTGTAAAGCGACCAGTTTCTCTCTGCACAAAGCTGCTTAATCCTGTTTATAATGAACTCCGATTCAGTCATATCAATGTTCAACCTATACCACCTATTTCCGAAATATTATATTTCAATTATGAACCATATTTTTACAAATACATAGTTTTTAAATTTACAACTATTTTATTTCCCATTATGGCAATAATCTATTTTACAATACCTGAAATTCGCCATCAATTTCTTTCGTGTAATACAATTATGAAGTGAACCCAGTTCACCTCTATTTGAATAAGAAAGGATATTACAGAAAGAATTTATAAAGAATAGATATGCTCTTCCTAATACCATAAAAATTCCTTGTAAATAATATCGTTTCCCTTTTAATCCCCCATAGCAATATTTGAATATCATTTATTTGCAATATATTATTTTTTGAATTTAACGAAATTATCTTTCCCTTGTATTTGAATGATTTACTCTCTATGTCCTCAATTTTTGAATAGAATTCTCTTCCTTTTTCTGTTTTCTCTGCCGAATATATACAAAATCATTTTCACAAAATTTTCTATTCAAAATCAGGAAACACTTTTAGCCCCGACATATCCTGCCGAGGCTCTGAAACTTTTTTATATGATATTTCTAATTATAACTCAATGCACAGCTCTCTTACTATGCATCCATTTCTTCTTTTAACAGTTTATGAACCAATGCCGGATTCAGCTCTCTTACTATTTTTTCACCCGGCAATTTATAATAATTGATGGCTTCAATGCTTTTTTGAATCGCCTTGTTTAAAAGATCTTTTATATTTCTTCCCCTTGCGGACGCTCTTTCTTTATATTGTATCATTAAACCGCTTATATCATTTGCTGCCTTCCGGTCTGTCTCTTTTATCCTGTTTCTCCTGCATATCATCGTTGTAATATTTTTGCTATACATCTCATTATCCGTAAAAGAATCATTTTCCTTAATCATACTTTTAGGCAAAAAAAACAGTTTAAATTCATATTTTTTAATCTGAAAAAAGCTTTTTATTTTTTGTATGTATCCGCGAATTGTTTTTCGGGAAACACGAAATATCTCCATATATTTCTTATAAAAATTTTCTGTCAAAATGACAAATTTCCCTTTATTGCAATATGTCAAACGCATCAACTCCAGCACTAATAATTTTTCCATTCCTTTCATTGATTTGAATGTTTCTGAATACAAAAATCTTTTCCCCGTATTGATATATCCTTCACTATAGCTTTGATCAGAAACAAACGCATTATCTTCTATCTTTATATCAATGTCACTCTGGTCTCTTTTTATACACGAAATAATCCCCTTTTTTAAAAGAGAATCCTTTATATTATAAAATGATTGAATGGAAATTCCTATACTTGTACAAATATCCTTATAGTACACTCCGCAGATATTTCCTTCTTCATCCTGAAACCGAGAAATGTATAACAAAAAATCTAACTCTTTACTGCTGATTTGCTTTTCTATGCACTTTTGTATTACAGCATTTTTTAGCTTTTGCATTCTTTTTCTCCAAACCAATGTTGACATTTTATCTTGAAAGCTTTATATTATAGTTGTCTATTAGCAAGACAGCATATTTTGAATATGCGTGCGTTTTCCGAAAAAGTCCTCTCGTGCGTGAGGGCTTTTTCTATTGTTATAATTCTTTTTCATAAAAGTCCTTTTTATCTATATCTGACAATTTTTCTATATAATCACTACAGGTTCCTAACATCATCTGTATGGTTTTCATCATATCCCTTATATTTTTCATATTTTCAACTTCTGCCAATAAGCGCTTTTTTTCATATTCAAGCTCCGTAATTTCTTGTTCCAAATCCCCTAATTTCTTTTTATAATCAATATCTCCGTCCCGCAGCATATAAACCATTTTTTCAACATTATCTGCAAACGAATCGTCTTTTCCTAAAGAACAGATATAATCTCTGACGTCCTTACTCATCCGAAAAGAAGTTGCATAAATCCGTTTTTCTTTCATTGATTTTCCTCCAAATAAAAAAACAAGTGCATGAAAACGCACTTGTGCAAAATATGGGTTCTTCCCCATTTATAAAATTCAGAGTTCCATCAAATATATCCGCTTACTCCCCTGCCCTCCGGTCGTGTAAACTGTAGCCCGTATGTCCCAGATAGCCGATAACATCCCCTGCAGTCACTGCATCCCCTTCTTTTAAATCCATCTGAAACGGATAGTTCTGGCGCAGATGCGCGTAATAATAATATCTCTTTTTGTCAAAACTGCGGATACCGATGCGCCAGCCGCCGTACTGGTTCCATCCAAGCGCCTCCACATATCCCGACTCTACTGCAATCACAGGCGTCCCGATCTGTCCGACCATATCGTGTCCCAGGTGCGGCCTTTTATAGCCATAGCTCCTCGAAGCCCCGAAATCGTCATAATCCGAATATTCAAATCCCTTAGCTATAGGAGAAAAACCTTTCAGTCCATAGCATTTCTTCCATTTGCTGCCGCTCTCCCCACTCCCGTCCTGAATCTCATAATCGCCGACCAGTCCCGAAAGCACTGCGCCATAAGCCTCTTTATAATAGGGATAATATTTCAACTCTGCTCCGTACTCATCAATGATATCCGTCCCGCTCTTTCCTTCCTCCGACCTTTCCAGAGCCTCCTGAGCCAGCCGCTCCATTTCCTTCATCGCCTTTTTAGAAAAGTCTCCGCCCCATTTCGCCGCCGTACAGGAAAGGAGGCTCACCCAGTCCAGCTCCGTTCCCGACTCGTGTGCCTCCACATCCTTTTCATAAGCATATTCCAGCGCCTCGCAGGGCACTGTAAAATCCACCCACTTGATATAATCCTCTTTTCCTTCCGCAGTATTTCTCTGCGCTATCTTGATATTTCCCGAAACCGCCGCCGGCTCCTCCCTGTCCATAAACTGTCCGTTGACCAAAACCGCTATCAGCAAAAGCTCCGCTGCGATGGCTATCAAATACTTTTTTGAGCCCATATCCCGCCTGCGCCCTTTTTTATCAGCTTATGAAGGGTCGCTCTCCGTATATTCCTGTTCTTCCCAGGATTCATAGCCTTTTTGTCCCCGACGGTCGGGGATTTCATAATTCTGCGTCAGCCAGCTTCCCAGATACGCCGCGTATTTTTTGCTCCCGTCCGCGTTCAGATGCGCGTGGTCCGCATAATCCTTCGCAAAATCCAGCTCCATCGCCCTGTAATGCTCCGTCGTATTCGTATTCCAGAACAGCAGCCCTTCTTCTTTTGCAATCCTCTCTATCGAATTATAGATTTTCTGGTCCGATTCCTCCAGAAGATACGGCGCGCTGATGAGCGCCAGCTGTATGTCCTCCTTGCGCGCAAGCTCCACTATCTTATCGAAATAGTACCTCGACTTTTCCGTCATTTCCTCTGTTTCCGTCACATGGCTCATATCCGGCTCCGTCAGCTCCGCATGGGCGTAAAGCGGCGTAAATCCCTTCCATTTCGCCTGTTTAGGCCGGTTCCATATAAAATTCTGAAAATCCTGCGCCGTCAGCTCATCATAGCGACTGTGGTATTTGGTAAATCCCAGAAAATAATTCATCCTGTCCCGGTCCGTGCTCGCCCTGACCGCATCCCACTTGTTTTTTGACAGCTTCATGCCGTCCACATTCTGGTCCAGCCAGTTATACTGATAATCGTCATAAAAGCGCGACGGACAGAACATATCCAGCACTATCAGCTTCGGCTTCTGGGTCTTGAGCGCCTCCTTCAGCAAAAAATAATTGTTCCACAGCGGCTGCTCCGCCCCTGTCAGAAGATATGCCGCCATCCCGTACTTATCCCACAAAACCTTCGTATCCACATTGCAGTGTACATGGCTGCTGCCTAAAAACAACACGTCTATCTTATTTTTCGGCTGCTTGTAAAAATAACGGGTCTGATCTACCCCGTGCGGGGATTTCACGCACAAAATATCATTCAGTCCGCAGAGCAGCAGTACCATCAGACAAAAAAATACCAGTCCCCTGAGTCCTTTTCGTTTCATCCCGCGCCTCCTCAAAAATTCACATAAATAAAGCTGGACGGGTCAAAGCCCTTTCCATACATCCCCATCACAAACACCATTCCTATCAGGAACAAGCATATCCCCCATCGCAGTGGCAACGGAGCTTTATATATCCACGCCGCCGCTTCCTGCTTTCTTATCTCGGATACCACATCCAGCAAAAATAAGACCGCAGCCGCAAAAACAACTATCAGCATCTCCGCTTTTTCCAGTCCCATCACAAACAGGAAATCCTTCGCATACGCAAAACCCGCCCATCCGGTGAACAGATTTTTCAGGCATACGAACGCCATATGCAGATTTTCACTTCTGAAAAATATCCACAGACAGCACACTCCGAAAAAAGTAAGCACGGACGATATTCCCCTCCAAATCCAAACCGCCGGCAGCTTTCTCCCACCGGACAGCCGTTTTACAGCCCTGCGCCCCAGATCCTCTGTCACAAGCCAGATGCCGTGTCCGATTCCCCATACGAGAAAGGTCGGTGCGCCGCCGTGCCATAGTCCACTAACCGCAAACACGAGCAGCGTGTTCAGTTCTTTTCTGAAAACGCCCTTCCGGTTCCCGCCCAGCGGGATATATACATAATCCCTCAGCCAGCCGCTCAAGGAAATATGCCATCTGCGCCAGAAATCCGAAATCCCCGATGCAAGATAAGGCTGCTGGAAATTGCTCAGAAGCTCAAAACCAAATATTCTTCCGACTCCTATCGCGATGCAGGAGTAGCTTGCAAAATCACAGTATATCTGTATGCTGTAAAACAGCGCCGCCGCAAGCATCGTAAAGCTGTTTCCGTTTTCATACATACTGTAAAGATAGTTGACCAAAAGCGCCGCCCGTTCCGCGATGACCAGCTTCATAAAATAGCCAAGGAGCATGGAGATAAGCCCCTGCACTACTCTGTCATAGCATAAAAGCTGCCTTCTGGATGCTGCGAGCACGCGCTCAAGCTGCCCCCGGAAATGGTCGCCCCTCTCGATAGGGCCACTCAGTATATTAGGAAAAAATGAAACAAACGCCGCATATTTCAGCCAGTTTTTTTCCGGCTCATATTTTCCCCTGTAAACATCCAGAAGATATCCGACCGCCTGCAGCGTATAAAAAGAAATTCCCAGCGGCGCGGCGAGCCCGAACTTTCCCGCCACATCCAGACCAACGATCTCCAGTCCGTTACCGAACGCTTCGTTTATCAGACTGTGCCACACCGGGAAATATTTAAACACTGCCAGAAGCCCCAAATTCACAAATAAACACGAAAAAAGCACCGCGCGACGCCCGATGTCCGATTTAATCCGGTGTATCAACAGGCCTACAGCCCATGTAGTACACACGGAAATAAGCAGCCAGATACCCGAAGCCGGGTCTGCCCACTCGAAAAATATGAGATTTGCTAAAAATATTACCCAGATTCGCCCCTGTTTCGGGACAATATAATAAAGTCCTCCTGCAGCGAGCAGAAACGCAGCAAACCAATAGGATTGAAACGACAAGGCCTTTCCCCCTTGTAACAGAAAACATTTTCCTTATTTTTCCGTCTGCGTATGGCAAAGCCACCCTTCACTACCGTATCTGTGCACCGGTCTGAAGGCAGGCTGTATTTTATCTGGTCCTGCCGCCGCAAAGCTCTCTGATGCTCGGCTTTGTCCTGCACAGAACCTGTCCGTTTTATTGTTACGGTTATTATATGAAATAATTTAATGTAAAGTCAACAATTTTTTTATATTAAGAAATACTCAAGTAACATCCAAACAGGCTTCCGATAATGTCAGGCTCACATTTTTTATTGACAGAAGCACTGCCGTTTGCTATCCTATCTTTAGTTAGATATAACTAATCTCCTTACAGGAGATTTTTTATTTCCTTCATGGTTAGTTGTTGCTAATCTCTAAAAATATACTCAGAACGGACGGATGAGAGACATGATGATGAATAAGAGACTATTCAGTACGGTCAAAGAAAGCAAAAAATACATTGCAGGAAATGTGATAAGCCAGTGGATTTCACTGGCTGCAAATATCAGCATGATGGCTGCCATCGCCAAAATGCTTCAGGCTCTGTACGAAGGAACAGTCACCGAAATGCAATTCGTATTAACGGCTGCAGTTGCCGCCTCTGCCGCGGCTATACGCTTTTTCAGCGCTGTTGTTTCCAGCAAAATGAGTTATCTTTCTTCCAGAAAGGTCAAAAAAACGCTTCGCCGCTCTATCTACCAGAAGCTTCTGAGGCTCGGCCCTTCTTATAACGAACAGCTCAATACCTCGGAAGTAGTGCAGGTCGCCGTAGAAGGGGTGGAACAGCTGGAAACTTATTTTGGAGCTTATCTGCCGCAGCTGTTTTATGCGATGCTGGCGCCGCTTACATTGTTCGGTGTATTGAGCTTCATAAATCTTCCGAGCGCCGTTCTGTTACTCATATGTGTTCCCCTGATACCGATCACCATTATACTCGTTCAGCGATGGGCAAAAAAGCTTCTGGCCAGATATTGGAATCAATACACCGCTCTGGGAGATACCTTCCTTGAAAACCTTCAGGGCCTGACCACCGCCAAAATCTATCAGGCAGACGATTTTAAGCATAAAGAAATGAATGAACAAAGCGAACATTTCCGAAAGATAACCATGAAGGTGCTGACGATGCAGCTAAACTCCATCACACTCATGGACCTCATCGCTTACGGCGGCGCGGCATTGGGCGTGATTTTGGCAGTTCTTCAATTCCGGAGCGGAAAAACAGATTTGTTCGGATGTCTCATGATCATTCTGCTGGCAGCCGATTTTTTCCTTCCCATGAGACTTTTAGGCTCTTTTTTCCATATCGCCATGAATGGAATGGCAGCCTCTGAAAAAATTTTCCACTTACTGGATCTGCCCGAAGCAAAGCAGAAAACAGCATCTGTCCCGGATGACTGTTCCATTGAATGCAGGAATCTTCGCTTTTCGTATGATACAGGGCAGGAAATCCTGCATGGCATCGATATGACCGTTCCGATGGGAAGCTTTATTGCCATTGTCGGGGAATCCGGCTGTGGAAAATCCACCCTCTCCTCAATCCTTATGGGCCGCAGTAAAAACTATAGCGGTGAGCTCACTATCGGCGGCATTCCCCTTTCTGATATCAATGAAGCCAGCCTGATGGAAAGTATTACCTACATTTCTCATCAAAGCTATCTGTTCAAAGGTACTGTCCGTAAAAATCTTCTGATGGCACAGCCTGACGCGGACGAGGATTCCCTTTGGCGCGTGCTGGAGCTGGTGAAGCTTGCAGGATTTTTACGCAGTGAAAAAGGGCTGGATACCGTCCTGAATGAACGGGCATCAAATCTTTCCGGCGGCCAGCGTCAGCGCCTTGCTTTAGCAAGAGCCCTGCTCCATGACAGCCCTGTCTATATTTTTGATGAAGCCACCTCCAACATCGATGTAGAAAGTGAAAATGACATCATGGCACAGATTTATGCACTCGCAAAAACAAAGACGGTTATTCTGATTTCCCACCGTCTTGCCAACGTAGTCTGTGCAGATACAATCTACGTTCTCGAAAAAGGGCATATTATAGAAAAAGGGGAACATGAAGCACTTCTTTTACAAAAAGGGACTTATGCAGCACTTTGGAACGCCCAACAGGAACTGGAACGCTATGGAAAAGGAGAAATGTATGATGCAGAGAAGCAGGTTTAATATTATGACACGATTGGTCGGGCTGGTAAAGCCTTTGACCGGTCACATGGTGCTTGCAGTTATGATGGGGGTTCTCGGTCATCTATGCGCCTCCTTTATCACTGTTTTCGGCGGCTATGCAGTGCTGTCCATCCTGCGGCCGGAACAGCCCTCGAATATCCGTGTTCTTTTTGCGAGCGTACTGATTTTTGCCCTGATCCGCGGTTTTTTACGATATGCCGAGCAGGCGTGTAACCACTTCATCGCATTTAAGCTCCTTGCGCTTATCCGGGATAAGGTTTTCGGCGCCCTGCGGCGTTTATGCCCTGCGAAACTGGAGGGAAAGGATAAGGGAAACCTGATTTCCATCATTACATCGGATATTGAATTGCTTGAAGTATTTTACGCCCATACCATATCTCCCGTTTGTATCGCCTTGCTTTTCAGTATCATTATGATTTCTTTTATCGGCAGTTATCATGTGGTACTCGGTGCCGTCGCACTGCTTGCCTATGTGTCAGTCGGTATTTTAATTCCGCTTATCACCTCCAGACTCAGCGGTGACCAGGGCGCCCGTTTCCGGAAAAAATCAGGAATGCTCTCCGATTTTGTGCTGGACAGTCTGCGCGGTCTGCCTGAAATCATTCAATATGGCCAGGGCAAAAAACGTTTAGAAGAGATGGATCTTCAGACCCGACAGCTCTCAGAGGACGAAGCCCATATGAAACGGACAGCCGGATACAATACGGCGATCACAAATACCGTTATTTTACTGTTTGATCTTGTGATGTTGTTTTTATCTGCAAAGCTTATCGGATTTGAGGGATGTCTCATCGTAACGCTGACGCTGATGAGCTCATTCGGCCCTGTAGTCGCCCTCGCTTCCCTGGGCGCAACGCTGCAGAGCACCTTTGCTGCCGGAGATCGTGTCCTGAATATTTTAGAGGAAAATCCGGTGGCAGAAGAAATCACCGGCAAAGAGGAAACCTTTTTCCATGGAGCCGACGCAGAAAATATCACGTTTGCTTATGAAGATGAGATTATTCTCAATAATTTTTCCGTGACCATACCCGAAAACAGCCTCATTGGAATCAACGGTCGCTCCGGCTCCGGAAAATCCACGCTGCTCAGACTGTTCATGCGCTTTTGGCCGGTTCGGCAGGGTGCAGTAAAAATTTCCGAAAAAAATATTGAAGAAATCAATACCTCCAACCTGCGCGGCATGGAAAGTTTTGTAACTCAGGAGACCCATCTGTTTCATGACTCTATCCGAAACAATCTGCGCATTGCTAAGCTGGATGCCACAGATGAGGAAATCATCGCTGCCTGCAAAAAGGCGTCAGTCCATGACTTTATATCAGGTCTTGAAAAAGGGTATGACACCAAAGTGGGTGAACTGGGAGATACGCTGTCCGGCGGTGAACGGCAGCGCCTGGGTCTGGCAAGGGCATTCCTTCATGATGCGCCTTTTATGCTGCTGGATGAGCCGACTTCCAATCTGGACAGTTTAAATGAAGCAGTCATTTTAAAATCCCTTTCTGAGGAATGCTCCAATAAATCTGTAATTCTCGTGTCCCACCGAAAATCTACGATGGGCATTGCAGATATCGTTTATACCGTAGAGCATGGAAGAGTGAGCTGACACATACAAATACACAATTGGAGATTAATATGAAAAAAATGATATATATGTTTCTCGGCTATATAAGCGTGGGATTGGGACTTCTCGGCACTGTGCTTCCGGTATTTCCCACCTTTCCTTTTTTGATGCTCGCCGCCTTCTGCTTTGCCAGAGCCTCAAAAAAGCTGGAACTTTGGTTTAAAGGTACAAAACTGTATCAGGATAATCTTGCAGATTTCGTACAAGGAAAAGGGATGACCAGAAAAGCTAAATGTCGTATCATGCTCACTGTAACTTTACTGATGAGCATCGGTTTTATTATGATGGGACTCAAAGGCATTGTTGCCGGATGCGTCGTACTGGGCAGCGTCTGGATATTTCATTTAATCTATTTTATCTTTGGAATCAAGACCATTCCGGCATCGGAAAAAACAGATATCTGAACGAAAAATCCCGGCCGGCAAAACTGCCGACCGGGACTTTTCGTTCAGATATTATTGTGTGACAAGCCTCATACCTCCGGCTCTATCAAACCGTAGGTATTGCCTTTTCTCCTGTAAACTACATTGACCTGATCTGTCTCCGCATTGCAGAACACATAAAAATTATGTCCCAAAAGTTCCATCTGCACGCAGGCATCCTCAGGATACATAGGTTTGATATCGAAGCGCTTCGTTCTGACTATCCTGACTTCCTCATCCTCTTCATCATCATTTTCCAGATAAGAGGGTTGGAAGTTGCCTACCGACTGCTTCTGTGCAATCAGCTTGGTCTTATATTTCCTGAGCTGTCTTTCGATGATTTCTTCCACCAGATCAATGGAAACATACATATCATTGCTTGTCTGTTCCGACCGGATGATATTCCCCTTTACAGGTATCGTTACCTCAATCTTCTGTCTGTCCTTCTCAACGTTCAGTGTCACAAATACCTCTGTGTCCACTGTAAAATACTTCTCCAGCTTACCGAGCTTGGATTCTACTGCGCTGCGCAGCCCCGCTGTAACGTCGATGTTCTTACCGCTGATAATAATCTTCATAAAATCATCATCCTTTCCGGTCCATAATTAGGACGGCTGATTTCCTGTCTGCCTGTCCTTATTGAGATTATACCATAGACCCTGTTTTGAATCAATATTTTCTGAACATTTCTAACAATAGTCTAATTTTTCAGATAATTATTGTATCATATCTTGTCCTTTATTTTTTCTCCATTTGGCATAAGATAACAAAACAGATGTTTGTATTTTTTGTTATATCATTTTTTTATCATCCATATATCATTTGTGGATAATGTGGATAATTCAGTGTATAACTTATATTTACGGCAAAATCAGGTTTTTTTCATGTGGATAACTTATTTCTCCACCTTCTCTGTTTTTCGACATTTTCAGACAAAACTTGTGCAATTTCACAAAATCTTTACAAATATCTTTCTTTTTTGACAGATTAAAAATCTGACAATTTTTCATACTGTCATCCAACAGAACATAGTTTGAAAAATAATCCCGATGCTTTATTTTCAAACAGCTGCCTGTGCCTGAGCGCCGCAAACAGCCTTATGACAGCAGCAAAATCGGCTGCGATCCGCAATGAAGGCTAATATAAATCGAAAAAAGAACGCTCCTTTTCCTTTCGGAAAAGAAGCGCTCTGTGCTGCATACTATGCTTTTTTTATAAAATGGAAGGATAACTTTCTCAGAAAATCCTTCTGACTGCCACAGGTGTTCTGTAATTCGCATCAGAAATCTTGATTCCGGTAGCCGCCGTACTCGCATGTACAATCTTGCCGTTTCCGATGTAAATACCAACATGGCCGGAATAACATACCAAATCTCCTGCCTGTGCATTTGCAAGACTTCCCACATTATAGCCTACATGGCGGTCTGCCGATGAGGAATGCGGCAGCGATACGCCGAAATTCTTATATACGCTCATAACGAAACCGGAACAGTCCGCGCCGTTCGTCAGGCTCGTACCGCCGTATACGTAAGGATTGCCAACAAACTGTACTGCAAAATCAGCAACCGACTGACCCAGACCGGAGCCTGTTGAAACCGGAGCCGGAACAGCTTCCTCCTTCGGAGCTTCCGCAGGCGCACTGTTCTGTGCAGACTCCTGTGCCTTTTTCTCTCTTGCCTTTTCTTTCTCTCTCAAACGCTCTTCAGCTGCCTGTGCCGCTCTGCGTGCATCTTCCTTTGCCTTCTGTTCTTCTGCGAGTCTGGCTCTCTCTTCCTCAACGGATTCTGCCGTCACATATTCCGTTGCAACGATAACATAATCCTTGGATACCCATCCGTCGCCTTCTTCGATGCTTACCTTTACAAATCCGTTCTCTTCGTCCATAACGGAAAGCTCTTCGCCTCCCGGTACAAGTCCCAGAACAGATGCCTCAAGATCTGCCTCGCTTCTTACTTTTAAAGTCTCAGTATTAACGGTAGCAACCTTCTTGCCGACTTCATCCGCAATCTGCTTTGCCTCGTCGCCGCTCTTAAAGTATTCTGCCTTAACATAGCCTTCTACGCTGCCGGACTTCATCTGATACCAGTCTCCAGACTTTCCTATCAGGCTCCCGACAGAATTGTTATAAAGCTTTCCGACGATCTCTCCGTCTGTACCGGGGGTACTGCGGATATTCACATAGTCGTTGACCTGTGCGATAATAAGAACGTCCTCATCCTCAGCCCTTTTCTTATCTTCATCGGAAACCTTTGTTTCAGGCTCCTTGAGGATAGGCTCCACAGCTTCGATAATCTCTGTCTCGCCTTCTTTGGAAGTCTCTGCCTCGCCTTCCGCTGCTGTTTCCCCGGAAACCGCTCTTGTCTTATCGGAAGTATTCTCTTTACGCTTCTTTACTTCATCACGGATCTGAGAAACAGGAACGCCCTCATCCAGAACCAGACCTACTCCTGCTGCCGGCATGATACCTGCTACCACAGGCGCTGCCTGCACATCTTTTCCTTTCCCCTCTGTCATGTACAGGCTGCCGGAAAACATTACCGCCATTGCCATCGCACACACAGTTGCTCTGATAGTCTTATGTTTCATGAGTATCCTCTGAATATATCTCTTTCAATCATTTGTTACATTTGTTACGAAATTATTAAATCCAAAAGTTACTATAACATGCGGCGCTGTTTTTGTCAATTCCCGTACCTTTTAATCTGTATCATTTTTTGTGTCTTTTTTATGAACATATTGTGTCTTTTTGTGAAGCTGCACAAAACAGCTGCGGACTGCTATAGTCATTATGCAGTCCGCAGCTGTTACAAATCTGTCTTTTTCCATCAATTTCCAAAAAAGGCTCAAATTCCCTTCTCCGTAAAATATTCCTGCACCGATGTTACCGCATTCGCACCGTCTGCGACTGCCGTTACAATCTGGCGCAGCTTTTTCGTACGAACGTCCCCCGCAGCGAAAATACCGGGCACATTTGTACGGCAGTCCTCTCCTGCCTTGATATATCCGCCCTCATCCATCTCCAGCGGATGGGAAAATACATGGGTGTTCGGAGTGATACCTACCGCAATGAACACGCCATCCAGCGCTTTTTTCCCGGTTTCACCTGTCTTTGTGTTTTTCAGGACAATGCCTGATACCATTTCGTCCCCTTCTATCTCTTCTACCACACTGTCCCATATCACTTCCACATTCGGCAGGGAAAAGAGCTGTTCCTGAAGGATTCTTGCCGCGCGCAGTTCATCCCTTCTGTGTACCAGATAAACCTTTTCACAAAATCTCGCCAAAAAGATCGCATCCTCCACCGCAACATCGCCGCCGCCTATCACCGCTGTTGTTTTCTTTCTAAAGAATGCGCCGTCACAGGTTGCACAATAGGAAATGCCCCTTCCTGCAAGCCGCTCCTCACCGGGAACCCCAAGCTTACGGTGCGCCGCTCCGGAAGCCACGATGACAGCTTTTGCCTCTAAATCTCCCTTTGACGTCTTTACAAGCTTTTTATCGCCTTTATCCTCTATTGCGATAACATCCGCCTCCTGAAACTCTGCGCCCAGCTTATCCGCGTGCTCCCGAAACTGCATCCCCATATCAAAACCATTGATGCCGGGAAGCCCCAGATAATTATCCACCTCATAGGTATTGAGCACCTGTCCTCCGCTCATAGGCTGCTTCTCTACGACCACAGTATCCAGCCCTGCCCGTTTTCCATATATCGCCGCTCCCAGTCCTGCCGGACCCGAGCCGATTATTATCAGATCATGCATATTTTTCTCCTCTCTACCTCCGCTGAAAGCTTTTCACGAATCTCTTTTTCTGGCATCAGTATACGCAAAATACCGTTATTTTACAAGTGACTTCGTCACACTTGACAAAAAGGTGCCGCAATATCTAATTTGATATCACAACACCCTTTTCTGTTTCACTATTTATTTTTGATATTTTTGGCCTTTCCAAAACAATAGAAATATAAGTGCGATCAGGGAAACTCCTCCCGGCAGAAACCATTTGAAAATCTGCGCTGTATCTCCCGTATCTGTTGATTCCGGAATATTCTCTTCGCTCTGCGAAGGTTCAATCAGCTGCATTTTCCCATCCTTATCATTGCTGATGCTTCCGGTTAATACGGAACCGTTTTCCTGATCGGGATGATTTTCATTTTCCGAACCGTTTCCCGTTTCAGGATGTCTGATTTTTACATTTTTTATTTTAATGTAACTGTCGTCTTGCAGTTTTAACACTGCGCTTTCGGTCTCTGTTCGGTCATAGATCCTCTTTGATAAAAATCGCTACTGTTTGCTGACCTGTTGAAAATTTTACCGGGAAAAAGAGGTCTGCTCACCGCCGGATTACATTCTCACACCTGAAACGGCAAACATTTGAGGCTGATATGAACAACAACAAAACTCCTTCAACAAACGAAATCCGGATAAATTTCCATTGTTACGAATATCTGGAGCTGTTATAATATTCAGCGAAAACAGACACGAAAAAGATTTTAGCTGAGGAAAAGACATGGCATCAAGCAAGGAATATTTAGATTTCATTTTAGAACAGTTATCCGAGTTAGAAGAAATTACTTATCGAGCTATGATGGGAGAATTTATTATTTATTATCATGGAAAGATTGCAGGCGGTATCTATGATGACAGGCTGCTCGTAAAACCAGTGAGCTCAGCCATCCGTTATATGCCGACAGCTCCCTTTGAATCACCTTATGAAGGGGCAAAAGAAATGCTGTTAGTTGAAGAAGTTGATAATAAGGAATTTTTAACAGGCTTATTTCATGCCATATATGACGAACTGCCCGCCCCAAAACCAAAAAGAAAGAAATAGTCCCTGCTCCTCCGCCTGCAGCCCCTCACTCCACATGCTGTTCTTATCCAATAATGATTTTATCTCAGGAGAAATTCAGACATGACAAATAACGAAATATTTCATATCGCACTGCAGCAGTCCGCCTGTGACTGCAACTGCATGCCGGAAGACTTTTTATCCGGCAAAAACAAGGTCGTTTTATCCCAAAAGTCCGAAAACGCGCGGGCATATCTTGAACTTCCGTTTGAATGCGACCTGGTTTCATACGGAAACAATATCGTCGCTCAGGTCAGCCCGCGGATGCGTGAGACCATAGAATGGTACATAAACAAATATCCGGTAGAGCATTGCTTTGAATCGCCGAATGTGATAGCCCTGAACGAAAAACTTGCAGCCTTCGGATATAAAGTCTGCTTTATGGCAGAATACTTTCTTCCGGACTTAAATGCACTCAGACCGCTGTCCTGCGGATATGAACTCCGTATCCTGCACCCGGAGGATTTTGAGCCGTACTATACGGAGGAATGGAACAACGCCTTATGCGAAAAAAGAAAGCATCTGGACAAGCTTGCCGTCGGCGCATTCGATGGTCAAAAGCTGGTCGGGCTCGCAGGCTGCTCTGCCGACTGCGAGATGATGTATCAGATAGGCGTAGACGTCCTTCCCGAATATAGAAAAAGGGGCATTGCATCCGCAATTACGAGCACACTCGCTCTTGAAACATTAAAACTCGGCAAAGTCCCCTTTTACTGCGCCGCATGGTCAAACATCAAATCCGTCCGCAACGCGCTCAAATGCGGTTTCCGTCCCGCCTGGGTGGAATTGACCGCAAGAGAAGCCGCCTTCGTTGACAATCTGAACAAATAAAAAAGGAGCATCCAAATGAATACCCCTGATACACTCTTTTTCGGACAGCCTTCTGTCCGCCCTATTGCCCTTATCACCGGCGCATCCCGCGGCATAGGCGCCGCTATCGCCCGCACCTTTGCACAGGCAGGCTTCGACCTTATCCTTACCTGTATCCACAACAGGGAACAGTTGGAAAAGCTGTGCGAAGACCTGTCCTCCGAGCATGGCGTCTGCGCCGTGCCTTTCTGCGGCGATATGGGGGATTTTGACACGGTAGAACGGCTTTTTTCATCCATCCGCCGTCTCGATGTCCTCGTCAACAACGCCGGTATCTCCCACATTGGACTGCTTTCCGATATGACTCCCGGAGAGTGGCGCAGGCTCATGGCAACCAATCTGGACGCCTGCTTTTACACATGCAGGCTCGCAGTGCCGCTGATGGTCCGCGAGCATTCCGGGCGCATCATCAATATCTCCTCCATCTGGGGAAATGCAGGCGCTTCCATGGAAGCTGCATATTCCGCTTCAAAAGGTGCGGTCAACAGCCTCACAAAAGCGCTCGCCAAGGAGCTTGCTCCCAGTAATATCCCGGTAAATGCTATCGCCTGCGGTGTTATCGACACAGATATGAACCGCTGTTTTTCCGAGGAAGAGATGCAGCTGCTCATCGAAGAAATACCCGCCGACCGTTTGGGCCGGCCTGAGGAGGTAGCTGCGCTCGCCCTGCAGCTCACGCAGTCACCAACCTATCTGACCGGTCAGATCATCACCATAGACGGCGGATTCCTGTAGTCATCGTCTCAGACCTTATCTTTTTCCCAGCCCTTTCGGAAACGGCTTCTGCTCGTTTTTCTGCTGTATCTGCTGCCTGCGGAGTATCATCTTCCGAAGCAGATACACAATATACCCTGTTTCCAGATAGTTGAGCTCCAGACTAAAGCTCACCGTCTGATAAAGTGCCAGCTCGGATATCAGATACAGCGCCACCGCGATGACCGGCATATACGCGCCCAGCTTGCCCATGTAGTTTGCCTGCCATCCCACAACCGCCATGTATATCTGGTTTATTATCACCAGAATCATCAGTGTTCCCGTTGCCTTTGTTTCCTCAGGCAGCAGTCCAAAGAGCAGCGGTGCGATAAAAAACAGTACCGCCGCTCCTGCTGCCAGCCCTATCAGACGTATTTTATTTTCTTTTATGATAGTCAGCATTCCAATCCCTCCATCGCTGCCTGATAAACTTTCCTTATGACTGCAGCGCCTTTAATTCGTAAAAATAACCTTTCTTTTCCATCAGCTCTTCATAGCTTCCCACTTCTACTATCCTGCCTTCCTTCATGGCAACTATCCTGTCCGCATTGCGTATTGTGGAAAGACGATGAGCCACCAGAAACGTGGTGCAGTTTTTCATCATATTATTAGTTGCTTCCTGCACCTTTTTCTCGGAAGCAGAATCCAGAGCGCTGGTCGCCTCGTCAAATACGATGATCTTCGGTCTTCTGATAAGCGCCCTTGCGATTGAAATCCTCTGTCTCTGACCGCCGGAAAGCTTATCTCCGTGCTCGCCCAGCTGCGTATGGATACCGTACGGCAGCTTTGCTATCATATCATCCAGGCCTACCTCCCGGATGACTTCCATCACATCTGCTTCCGACACATTTTTTAACCCATAGGTAATGTTATCCATTATTGTTCCGGAAAACAGTATCGTATTCTGCGGCACAACCGCTATCTGATGACGGTATTCATTGATGTCAAGGTTTACCATATTGATGCGGTCAATGAGTACTTTTCCGTTGGTCGGCGGGATAAAGCCTATCAAAAGATTTAAGACCGTCGATTTACCCGCGCCCGATTCTCCGACAAAGGCAATGCTCTCGCCCGGCTTTACCGTCAGCGTAAAGTCTTTCAATATCCACTTATCACTGCCGGGATATTTAAAGTCCACATTCACGAACTCTACGCCGCCCTTTAACTCTCCCAGAGGCACGATGGAATTGTTCGTTTCCACCTGCGTTTCTCCCATGATGTCACCGATGGATTTTACCGATTCCAGCCCTTTGCTTATCTGGGGATAGATGCTTATCAGCGTGGATATCTGCCCTACCAGAGACCCGAAATAGGTCTGGTATAAAACAACCTCACCGACACTTATCTTTCCCTTCACAGCCAGATAACCGGTAAATGCAAGACATATTATCTGAAATGCCTGAAATACCACCCAGTTAACTGCGCCGAACAGAGCATTTACCAGATCCAGATTATATCCTCTGTTCACGATCCGGGTCAGATGAGTATTCATCTTACTGATTTCTTCTTCCTGAAGCCCATGTGCACGCGCTACCGGGATCATTTCCAGCATCTCTGCAACTGCTCCCTGCGTATTTTCCATTTCACTTCTGAATTCCTGATTTTTCTCCGCTACAGGCTTTTTAAAAGCGCGCATCGTCAGCACCGCAAAGGGCACGACAACGATGAAAAACAGAAAAACCGCCGGACTTTTCCTCAGTGTTATCACTATAACTACGGAAATATCCAGCACAAAGAAAAACAGCGTTTTGAACACCTGATTCAAAAGCTCCGTTACATTTTCCACATCTCTCATTATCTTGGACTGCAGCCGCCCCGACTGCACTTCCTTATGGAACATGATAGAGAGCTGTTGAAGCTTCCTGACCATCGCATTTCGCAGCGATCCTTCTATGCTTCTGTTCACACTGGCATATTCCTTTGTTGCCAGATAGTTCGTTCCGGCGTTCTGGATGATAAATATGAGCGCTATCAGAAGATTGAACAAAATTATCTCCAGCGCATTCGCGTCCGGGTTTGTCGCCGCATTGATGATATTGCTTGTCACTATCGGTATCACCCATACCGGCGAACGCTGCAGTATCAGAAAAAAGCCCGACAACGCCAGCTTTTTCTGAGTCCCCTTATAAAAGCTGCATAAAATCTTGACCGGATGGTTACGGTTTGTGGAATACGTATGAAGATATTCCTGAAACCGTTCCAGCCCTTCCTCCGGTACGCCCCTGCGGTCAGCCCAGCGCACCCGTGACTTTTTGGGTTTTGCCTCCTGCGGGGAAGGCTCTCCCTTCTTATGAAACATCATCTTGTCCTCTCACTTCCGCCGAATAAACGGCAAAGGCCGCAGCGCCCAACGCGTTGACGGCTGCAGCCTTTGTAAAAACAATATTTTCCTGACAGGCAGGAGCTTATCTGATGTCAAATACGCTGCGCAGACGCAGGTTTTCTGTGCTGCCGGAAAGGATCTTCACACGCTTTTCGTCAGCATTTAAGTCAAAGTAGTTATCGGAGAGCACCAGATCCTCGTTTTCATTCAGGATTTCTACGCTCTTTGCATAGGTCTTGGCAGAAACGACTATCTCATCGCCTTCGATACGGTAGGACAGTTCCGGATCCTCATATCTGAAATATTTCGGATAGGAGAAGTTCACCGTTCCGTTGGAAACCACTTCACCGTCGCATATCAGCTCATAGCTTACATACTCAGAGAAGATATCCGCATTCGGGAATTCCACCTTATCCAGCCATACGCTCGTCAGCGCAGGAACAACAAGCTCCTTTTCGCCGCTCTCGGAAAGAACTTCGCCCTTCGGATTTCTCAGCGCCCAACGCACGGTTACCTTCTTATCGCTCATCGTCTCGTTGGAAACATTTAAGCGAATAGATTTTTCAAATACGAAATGCTCTCTGTTCATGTTTGCTTCCGCACTCATCATGCCCTGTTCCTCACAGGAGATCATCAGCGGTGCAAAGAACCGTTTTGCATAATAATGCAGTGCCTTTAAGCGTCCGCTGTAATCGATGGAGGACCAAGAGATTACCGGCCAGCAATCATTCAGCTGCCAGTACACCGCACCCATGCAGCGGCCTCTGTTGCGGCGGAAATGCTCTACGCCATAGCGGATGCCGTCAGCCTGCAGAAGCTGGGACGCATATACAAAAGTCGGGAAACCATTGGGATATTTGTATGTCTGCTGCATGTATCCCATAATCTTTCCGCATGCGCCGTACTGACGCTCATGCTTCTCCATGATATAGGAGAAAGGATTCATATCTGCCGGATCATCTGTAAATGTCTCGATCGTCTTCACGGACGGGAATGCCTGGAAGCCGAACTCAGACAGATAACGGAAGAAATACTGGCGGTACTCTGTGAACGGACGGTTTCCATGCCATACGCTCCAGTAATGAACGTCTCCGCGATCAGGGTCGTTGGGCTTGTCAAAGCTTCCGCCTGAGGACGGGCTTGCCGGCCAGTAGAACGCCTGAGGATCGAGCTCATGTACGATTTCAGGGATGATGCGCTCATACATGAACAGATAATCGCGCACTTCCGTATCCTTTGTCACCCACTCGTTGCGTGCGCCCACAAACATTTCCATTTCGTTATTGCCGCACCATAAGCCAAGAGATGCATGATGACGGATACGCTTCACATTTTCAATAAACTCCTGACGGATATTCGCCTCAAATTCAGGCGTCAGCTCGTAAACGGAGCATGCGAACATGAAGTCCTGCCATACCATCAGACCCAGCTCGTCACAGATATCATAGAACCAGTCGGACGGATAATAGCCGCCGCCCCATACGCGTACGGAGTTGAAGTTTGCAAATTTACCTTTTTCCAGAAGCTTTCTGGTCGTCTCAGGTGTCACGCGGCCAAGCAGGTTATCCTCGGGAATATAGTCTGCGCCCATCGCAAATACGTCTACACCGTTGACCTGATGTGCGAAGCACTCGCCCCACTCATCCTTTTCGATATGCATGGTCATAGTGCGCAGACCGATGCGCTTGCACCACTCATCCAGCTTCTTGCCGTCGCAGAATAACGTAACCTTTACCTGATACAGATTCTGCTCACCGTAACCGTTCGGCCACCACAGCTTGGGTTCGCCTATCTTTACCTGTACCGGAGAATTCTCATATACGCTCACGGAACCGTCAGGCGCTGTAATCTCTACCGTATAGCTGAAATCCTTGCCGCACTTTTTGCATACAAAACCGCCGGTCACATCTTTCAGAGCAGGCCCGTGCTCCTCGTTACCAACTGTCTCCTGCTCCACCTTAAATGTCAAAGTTACAGATTTTGTAACAGGGCGCACTGTTCCGGGCTCTGTCTCACCGGTACGCTCATGATCCTGTAAGATCAGAACGTTATCGATTCTTGCGGTATTAATGCCAAGCAGAGATACCGGTCTGAAAATACCTGCATCAGGAAGATGTGCACCCCAGTCCCAGCCAAATCCGTAATGAGCTTTACGAAGATGCATGAAGCCCTCAAAGGTATCATCATTTCCGAGAGTACGGCATTTCTTGAATGCCTCCCTTATCCACTTGTTAGGAGAATGCAGGATAACTTTCAGTTCGTTGTCCTTATCTTGCAAGATTTCCTTCACATCGTATTCCCAGATGCGGTGCATACTGATAGGACTTCCCAGATGCACGCCGTTCAGATAAACGTCAGCAACCGTATCGATACCGTCAAAGTGCAGTACAACTCGGTCGTTATCCAGAATACCTTCTTCACAGTCGAAGTTGGAAACGTACTCGTAATCCTCCTCCATCAGCTCGCAGGCATCATTTTCATTATCCTTCCAGAAAGGATCTTCCATTTTTTTGTTTGCCAGCAGGTCGCCGTAAACGCTGCCAGGCACAGTTGCAGGGAGCAGCTGCGTCGTACCGACCTGCCGCATTTCCCAGTTTTCGTGTAAAAGCTGTGTCTTCATTTAATACTCCTTTCTCTCCCTGCGGGCGTCCGTTTCTGACGCCCGCGGGCAGAACGCCCCTGCAGACCGGGGCTTTGTCCTGCCAGTCTTCTATTTCTGATCGCGAAGATAATCGCCGTACCAGCAAACCAAATCCTGAATGATATGAAGCTCGGATTCCCGGCTCACACTTCTGTATACCTGTTTATAATGATAGAACCATGTTTCAAGCTCTTTTGCAAGCTTCCAGCTGTCAGGCATCGCTTCATAGGTTTTGCCAAACAGCTCTGCCGTTACAAATTTGCCGATCTGATTAAAGATGCGAATACCGTCTGCCGCAACTATCTGAGGCATCACCAGCGCCTTCTTCGAGCTGTCCAGGCAGCCGATATGTGTATAAAGCTGTTTTGTCAGCTCTTTTAAGCGGGCATTTTTCTCATCCACATTATCCATGGCGGGCAGACAATCCTCCATGAACTTTTTGGAAAAGGCTTCATGGTCTGTAATCCCTCTCTTTATCTCCCAGTAGCGGACTGTCTCATTCCAGTTAAATGCGCTGTTGTCATGTATCTGATGCACTATATCCAGATAACCTTCGCTGCTGTCGCGGTATTCCAGACGGGAAATCTGCCGGTTTATTTCTTCATAGGATGGGATTTCTTCATTCCACGAAAATGCCGCGCCGTATATCATGCCAACTCTTGTAAAGTCAGGATGGTTGATGTGCAGGAAATCGCCCCAATCCGTATTTAAAATACCGATAGCGTTGTATTTTCTCGCGTAATTGCAAAGACGCATCACATTGTTATAGGAGCTCCAGTTAATGGCTGTAAACTCATTCCACGCGCAGCATCCGGGACAGCAATACTGGGTTGCACCCGCCTCATACATCCACTTCGTTTCCTCTTCCCTCTGGTTCCACATATAGCCCCAGTTCAGGCAGATGATATCCTCCGGTAAATCCTTTAACAGCTCCGGGAATCCCAGAATGACATCGCCCCAGAACATCGGACGGCGTCCTTTTGAAATTACAAAATCCGCCAGTTTTTTTACATAATCAATATATATCCTGCCACGCCCGGACTGCTCGACTGCTTCCTTGCTCTTCCCATGTCCCAGATCGAACGTCTCATCCGCGCAGAAGTTAAACTGTTTTGATGTAAACAGCTCCATATATTCCCCTATCATACGGGTGATAAGCTCCACACTCTCCGGATTCAGCGTATCAATTGTATGGTGGTGCATTCTGCCATGCAGTGAGAAGGGCTCCTTATCTGAACCTTCCAGCTCACAAAGGTGCGCATACTCTTTGGAGCAAAGCAGCTTATACAGATGTCCAAAACTGGAAAGGGACGGAACAAGCTCGATGCCGCGCTCTGCACAGTAATGGTCAAATTCCATTATCTCCTCTGCAGTCAGCGGGGTATCATCCCTCCACAGCTCGGTCATCCCGCGAAACAGATAGGAATGCTCAATGTAAAGCTGCAGCTGATTCATCTTGTAATAAGCCATCCGGTCGGCAAGTTTTTTGAGCCATTCGAGCTTAGGCACACGCCCTCTCGCACAGTCAAAATAATAACCTCGGTTCTCAATGGACGGCTCATCCTCGATATGGAGGGCGTCAAGTACTGCCCCTTTCTGCTCGATCATCTGCAGTATTGTCTGCATTCCGTGCCATATGCCGCTTTCATCACCAGTCAGGCAAATGCCGTCCTCTGTGATATCCAGGACATAGCTTTCCTTTTTCATGGAATCATCCTGAACGACCGTGATATCCCCATCCTGTCCCTCGCCTCTTACGAGTATCGGACGGAATCCCAGCCTTTCCTCTGCGCCGTCGCAGAACAGAGACGCCTGACGGCTCAGCAGCGGACTGCAGCTTTTATCCAGACTGATATAGGTTTCATAAGTCCAGATGAACTGCCCTTCTTTTTTCTCCAGCTTTACCGGAGCGGGAATTAAATACATAATGTAAATTCTCCTTTCCATATCGTATCGGCGCCGTCTGCAAGCTCCAGAACAAAACTGCCCGGCTCCGTTACAAACTTCATCTTTTGATTCCACATGCAAAAGGCTTCCTTATCAAGAGAAAGAGTAACTGTCCTCTCCTCTCCGGCATCCAGCCACACTTTCTGGAATGCCTTTAACTCCTTTACCCTGCGTACTGTGGATGCAGCAAGATCGGTCACATACAGCTGCGGGACGGCAAAGCCGCCTCTCTTCCCGGTATTTCTGATCCGTACCGTCAGCGTTATACCTTTCTTTTCCAGAGCTGCCGCATTGCAGCGCTCTGTGCTCAGTTTCACATCCTCCCATACGAATTCCGTATATCCTAAGCCATATCCAAAGGTAAACAACGGCCCGGGCTGCTCGTCCATATAATAGATAGCCCGATAGGAATTTTTGTAATTGTAATATACCGGTACCTGTCCCGTGCTCCTTGGCAGGGAGACAGGAAGTCTCCCGGAAGGTACCGCATCACCGCAAAGTATCTCCGCCACAGCCTGACCGCCTCTCGGACCGGGATAAAATCCCAGTACTACAGCGTCTGCCAGTTCGCATACCTTTGTCAGCACGAGCGGTCTTCCGCAGATAACAACCACCGCCACAGGCTTTCCGCTCGCTTTTACCGCCTCCAGCAGCTCAAGCTGAGCCTCAGGGATGTCGATATCCGCACAGTCCATCCCTTCTCCGCAGTCCATCTGCGGTCCCGGGTCTGCCGTCACTCTTCCGTTTCCATCCTGCTCTGCCGATTCCGTATCTGCCGTCACGCCTGCTATCGCCGCACCGTTCGTATCGAATGCTGCGCCGCTGCCAAACCGGCTGGAGGAGCCGCCCAGCACGCAGATAACGGCATCGCTGTCTTCTGCCAGCGCTCTCGCCTCTGCCAAAAGAGCTCCGTCCTTCTTTCTGAGCCAGCAGCCCTGCGCAAAACGCACATCGCTCTCCTGATAGAGCGCCCTGACACCGTCCAGTACTGTTACTCCGTCTTCCCTGCGCAGCGGAGGCGTATAATCTCCAAGCTGGCTGTAGACATTGTCTGCATTGGGACCTATTACCGCCAGCTTTTTGCCGCGCGCAGTCTCCTTCGTCAGCGGAAGGAGCTCTCCCTTATTCTGGAGAAGTATCAGGCTCTCTCTCGCCATCTGGAGGCTTTCCGGATGCAGTTCATAGGGTACGCGCACCCCGTCTTCATCCTCCGGCAGATACGGATGCTCAAACAGTCCCCTCGCAAATTTCATCGTCAATATCCGCAGCACCGCCTGGTCTAACCGCGACTGCTTCACAAGCCCTCTGGAAACCGCTTCTTCCAGCTTTCCAAACGCCCTGTCCCACAGTCCCATATCCACACCGGACTGCAGTGCCAGTGCGCCGGACGCCACGTTGTCCCCTGTCATGCTGTCCAGATTGTCTATTGCAACGCCATCCGACATTACGATGCCGTCAAAGCCCATCTCATCGCGTATAACATCATTAAGAAGCCAGGAATTTGCATGGCAGTATACACCGTCTATTTCGTTATACGCCGCCATGATACCTTTCGCACCCGCTTTTATCGCCGCCTGCGCCGGAGGAAAATGAATTTCCCTCAGTTCGCGTTCTCCTATCCTTGCCGCACTGGCATTAACACCGCCTGTGCCCTCGCCCTGCGCCGCAAAATGCTTCGCTACCGCATATGGTCCTGCCTCCTGCATTCCTTCAACCGCTGCTGCCGCCATTCTGGAACACAGATACGGATCTTCGCCATAACATTCTTCACTACGCCCCCATCTTGGATCACGCAGCACATCCAGCATAGATACAAGCGCAAAATCAACGCCCATCGACTGAAGCTGACGTCCGCACACACGGTTTGCCGCCCGTAAGAGCGCCGGGTCAAAGGTCGCTCCTGCCGCCAGATTTACAGGAAGCAGATAACCATCCAGCGCCTGATGCCCATGCGGGCACTCCGAACTCATCAGCGCCGGGATACCCAGACGGGAATGCTCTATCACATAGCGCTGTACTTCATTATATGCCTTCTTTGCCAGATTCCCGCACAGCCCTGTAGAATAGTCCTTATCTGCCCACGGATCCGCACGGTAAAGACCATACAAGGTACCGAGTCCGCCAAAACGTTCCACTTCTTCTTTAAATTCCTCTGACAGCTCAATCTTTTCACCATCCGCCGTTTCTTTTCTTTCATATATCCGAAATCCATAAAGGCGCTGATTTAACTGTCCGACTTTTTCTGCAAGTGTCATCTCCCCCAGCAACGCCTTGGCGCGCTGTTCCGGGGAAAGGGATGTATCCTGATATTTCTTCATATTATTCACAATCTCCATATTTTTCTTTTAAAAGCTCGATGCCGTATTCTCTGGGTGTGCCCTTGATGCGTTCCATATAAGATTTCAGCTGGCCTCTGCAGTGCTCCGGTCCGCCCTCCCGCATCACAGTCCACATCGGGTCCACATCATAGTTGGACGTCTTCATCATCCGGTCATTCCAGTCGAGTATCATCTTTGCGCCCTTTGCACACAGGTCAGGGCGTTCCTTTGCCAGATCATGCTGTTCATGAGGATCTTCCTTGATGTTAAACAGCATCTCGTCCGGGAACAGATGATAACCGCCGTGTACCGTGCGGATATAAACATAATCGTCAAAGCGCACGCTTCTCTGACACACATGGGCACACTGGGTCAGCACCGCATAAGGTCTGGAACAATCCGTTCCATCCTTTAACGTCTTTGCAAAGGATACCCCGTCATACCGGTAGCGGTCTGAAAACTTCGGCGTCCCCAGAAGTTCCTGAACAGTCGGCACCAGATCCGTATTATCATGAAATCCTTTTGCTACAGCGCCCTTTCTCATGCCGGGCCAGCGCACGATCAGCGGAATGCGGCATACCGGCTCGTCCGCCGCTCCATGCTCGGCATAAATTCCAAATTCACCCAGATCTTCACCATGGTCCGCCGTGATGATAATTGCCAGATCGTCATTATAAAGACCATGCTCTTTCAGCCATCCAACGATCATACCAACATTATCATCCGTATAGCGGATACCGTTGTCATACTGATTTAAGAATTTTTTTGCTTCATCCAGGCTGGTCAGCTTTCCGGGATGCTTAGGCCACACCGCATTTGCATCGTCATTCCACATATTGATCTCATTTGCACCATGAGGACCGATATGCAGAAGATGTTCCTTAAAAATATCCTCCGTTATCCAGTCATCCGGCAAAGGCTCGTCCGCAAACTGGTCGGGATAATCCGCAGGCGTGCGGTACGGCGTATGGGGGTCCCAGAAATGGATGTGCATCATCCAGTTGTCCTGCTCCCCATTTTTCTCCAGCCAGTCCAGAACGTGCGGCGTTACCATCTCCGCTGATTCGCCGCCCCGGTTTCCTACATTATAGCACTCATTAAAGCCGGAATTAAACCACCATGCGCTGTGACGCTCCGCAAAGGTGGAGAAGGACACCGTATGCATCCCCGCTCTCCGAAACTGCATGAACAGACCGTTCTCGGACATATCGTCCGTAAAGCTTCTCGTCGTCCCCTGCAGGCGCATATCCGCAGCAGTCCCTCCGTGTCCCACGATTCCGTTATGGATTCCGTACTGACCGCTTATCATGGATGCACGGGAAGGAAGGCACGGAGCGTTCGGACAGTAGTAATCGTCGAAACGCACGCCCTCCTTTGCTATCTCGTCCATTACGGGAGTCGTATTCCTTCCGTAGCCGTAACACCCCATATGATCCGCACGAAGCGTATCAATGTCAAAAAACAGGGCTCTCATTCTTCATATTCCTCCTTATTTACCAGCCCTCATTTCGGAGGGCGTGATATCATAATAATTATGAAAATGCTGATAAAAATAATTCATATTTGAATATCCGACGTCCGCCGCTACCGCGGATATCTTATCATCAGTATTCAAAATCCTCTCCCGCGCCACATTCATCCGGTATGCCATCAGATACTCTGAAAACTTCATGCCTGTTTCCTTGATAAATATCTGTCCCAGATAAGTGGCGTTCATCCTGAATCTGTCTGCAATGCTCTTTAACGAAATATGCTGTCCGTACTCCATCACGACCATCATCACTATCTTACGGATCAGCGGCGAAAATTCCTCATATGCCCGTTCCAAAACCGGGTCTTCATTTTTGCGCGGCTCCTTCCGGACCGTACCGTGCAGCTTCTCCACCACTATCTGTTCTATCCGCTTCTGAAGCTGCGTCTTATCGATAGGCTTCAGAAGATAATCCAGCGCGCCGCACCGGAGCGCCTCGCACGCGTACCGGAAGTCGTCATAGCCGCTCATCATGATATAATTTGACTTGATGCCCATCCCGTTCAAGCAGTTTATCAGCTCGTAACCGAATTCATTGCCTATCCGCACATCCACCAGACAGACGTCCGGCTTCCAGTCAACCACATGAGATACTACCTCAAAACAGCTTGTTGCCGTTCGAATCCGTTCAAATCCCAGCTCTTTCCAATCCAGCAGCCGACAGATTCCCTCTGCTATCGCCGGTTCATCATCCACGATCACCAGTGTGTACATCTGTTACCATCTTTCCCGGAATAAAAATAGAAATCCGGAATCCTCCTTCTTCATTATTGCCGATTTCCATCGTAAATCCATCTCTGTAAAAATAATTCATCCTCATATATACATTGCGCAGTCCGATATCCGCATCCGGATCATCATTTCCCTCATACATATTTTTACGAATCTCTTCCAGTTTTTCTTCCGCAATGCCGTTACCATTGTCAATTACCTCAATCCGTGCACCTCCGTTTTCCGCGTGCCCGGTCACAATCAGCAGATTATAAAGGCTGCTCCGGTCAAAACCATGGGTAAAAAAGTTCTCCGCCAGAGGCTGCAGCCAAAAGCTGATTGTTTCAATGTCAGCAATCTCCTTGTCCAGCTCCATCTGATAAACAAAGTTATCCCGAAAGCGCATCGACATGATCTTTAAATAGGTTTCCAGCAATTCAAATTCCTCACCCAGAGGAATCCTGTCCTTCTTATGCATCCGTGCGCGATATAAAGCTCCCAGAAGCGCGATTGCATCCGCCATATCGCGATCTCCCTGCAAGAGCGCTTTGGAACGAAGAATCTCCAATGTATTATACAGAAAATGCGGATTGATCTGATGCTGAAGTGCCCGCATCTGCGTTTCCTGATCTTTTAATTTTAAAATATATTCTGTCTCGATATAGCCCTGAAGCTTCTCGCCTACGTCCTTTAAGGCGACCGCAATCATCCCGTATTCGTTTTCCTTGTGGCGCAGCGGCAGCTCCTGCCTGCGGATGTCTTCAAAATGCCCGCTTTCCATATCGGAAAGCATCCGCATGATACGCGAAAGGAACTCTGCATCTGCCCCGATCTCCATATAGCTGAACAAAAGCACGCCCGCCGCCAGAATAAACAGCGCCCCTGCAAGCACTGCGATCACGCGGGAATTGTCCGTAATGATCTCCCCCACGCTCTTGACCGTCACATAGGAAAAGCTTCCGTGCCCGGACGTCATCTTGACAAAAAACACCCTGTCCAACCCGGTATCCTCCAGCCAGCCATAGGAAGTCCCCTTCTGGGACGCCTGCGCCAGCCATTCCTTCTCAATGCCGTCCAGCCCTCCGTCCTCCAAAATCCGTCCGTATGTATCAAACAGCGCCCACGGCGCTTCCGGGGAACTGTCCGCCTCGTAAATATTCCCGCTGTCCACCCAGAACCTCATCGTGCCCAGCACCTTTCCCATATTCTCAGGGTCGCGGACCGAATAGGAGGACACTTCCAGATCGCACTGTTTTAAACGCTCCGCCGCCTCTTTGGCGCCGGTAAAATCAAAATTGACATAAAGCTCTCCCTGATCCATCCAGACCAGCTTCACGCCCGAATCCGATTCCAGAGAAACCGCCCCGATTTGTCCCCGCCTGTCGATAAAAAGCTGGCGCGCATTCATCGGGAAATACCGGATCTGGCTGCTCTGCGACAGGCTGTTCTCCCGCCGCTGCTGCACATACTGCATATGGTTTGCAGCTTCAAACAGCGCCTTCAGATCCTGCATGACCATGGCGTCCTCATACATGCCGTTCACATAATTGTCCGTCCAGTTCTGCAAAAGCTCCAGCCGCTTCTCCTTGTCATGAAACCGGTTCTGCACCTGGGTCCTCATGTCGCCCATCCACTTTTCTACAAAAAAGAACAACATTCCGAAAAAGACGACCGAACACAGCAGCACAACAACTGCAACTGTTCCCAGAAACTTTTTCCGGTAAATGCGGTATCCCAGAAATGTGTTGTGAAATCTGCTCATCCTGCTGTCCTCTCCTCATGCTGTCCCAGACCCTTTTAGCGGTTTTTATATTCATTCTGATTATAGACTGTCCGGGATGTTCCTGCAAGCTCTTTTCTTCTGTCAGGAAGGCTTTTTGAATAACCGCAGGCTGCTGCCGCTTACGCCTATTCAAAAAGCCTTCCGAACCAAAGTTCGGAAGGCCTCAGTTCCTCATCAGTCAATATGCCTGACAACGGATGCGCCTTAGCGCATACAATTTACTGTGCAAAGAACTCGTCAACCTGCTTCTGAGCCTCGGCAATAACGGTATCAAGACCGGCAGCCTTCAGCTCGGAGATGCACTGATCCACAACAACTGCCGGATCGGATGCGCCTGTCAGCATGTCGTATTTGTACTTATCCCAAACGGTGTTGCAGTTTGCAATCTCGTTCTGGATGTTGGAAATATCCAGCGCAAATCCCAGACATGTGGAAGAAGTTGCCGCTTCATTCTGTGCCTTTACCTGCTCCCACGCATCGGGATCTTCGCCGTGCAGGGTAGGAAGGATGAAGAATGTGCCCTGTGTGTAGGAAGGCCATACCCAGTCGTCACGGAGTCTGGTTACTGTGCCGTCTTCTTCATACTGCATGTAGTTACCTTCCGTACCGAATGCACACATTGTACGGAACTTAGGATCCGTGTTCATCAGCTGCAGAACCTTCAGCGCTTCCTCTTTGTATTTGGAGTTAGAGGAAATCGCGTTCATGGATCCCTGAATTGTCTCTGTTGTGTAAACAGGGCCGTATACCTGAGTCAGGTCGTACTGCTCAACGCCGCTGTTTAATTCCCATGTAGCCGCTGCTGCGGGCCACCCCTGTGCGGAACCAAAGATCGCGCCCTTATTACCTTCTGTGATAACGTTTGCGTCAGGGTTTACCAAACCGTCCATATACCACTGATGAAGCATCTCAAGGTTTGCTCTTACGTCTTCCTGTTCAAGCAGGCTCAGAACCTTACGAGACTCATCATCAACTCTTACGCCGATCGGCTGGCAGCCGCCTGCAAGACCGTCATAGCCATTGAAGAAACCATTGAACAGGGAACCCTGAGACAGCTGAACCGGATAACAGGAGCTTCCTTCACCCTCTTTGATCTTGCGAATCGCGGGATCCAGTGTTTCAAAATCCTTGATGCTCTCTACATCAATACCATATTTTTCAACATACTGATGATCCAGCATCCAGAACTGTGTCAGGGAAGAATCCTTGTAGGTCGGCACTGCGTATACGTTGCCATGGATCTGGGTACCTTTCCAGAGATCCTCGGGAATGAAGCTGTACAGCTCGGGAGTTACGGTCTGAACCAGCTCCGTGATATTCTCCAGCGCATTCAGGTTTACAAATTTGCTGTAGTTGCTGTTGTTTACGAACATCAGGTCGAAATACTCGCCGGTATTTACGATGTTGTTCATCTTCTGGTCATATTCGCCCCAGCCCGCGATCTTCACGTCAAGTCTTACGCCGATCTTCTCCTCGGTGTAATCGCTGATCTCAGCGATTGCCTCATCAAAATCGTCTGCGGGTGTACCGCCGCAGGTCCACCAGATCAGGGTAGGCACTTCGCCGTCAGCCTTTGCTGTGTCGTCCTTTGCAGCAGCCTCTGTGCCGTCTGCCGGTGTTGTTGCGGGAGTCTCGGAGCTGCCGCAGCCAGCCAGCATGCCGGCTGTCATTGCAGAAACAAGACCCAGAGCCAGAAGTTTCTTTAAGCTCTTCTTTTTCATAACTATGTTCCTCCTGTGAGTTTTATTGAAGCGGCTGTCCTGACGGGCAGCCGTCTTATTTATATCAACCGGTAATCCCGGAAGATATTACAAATATTACAATAGTAAGCGTTTCCGGATCAACCCTTTACCGCGCCGACTGTCAGACCGGAAATGAAGTATTTCTGGAAGAAAGGATATGCGCATGCGATCGGCAGCACGATAATAACCACAATCGCCATACGAGCAGCTTCCTTCGGCATATTCGCAATCATCTCGGCGGAGGATACGCCCAGCGTCGCCGCATTGGCTGCCAGCGCCTGAATGTTCGCCATGATATTGTTTAACAGCGCCTGCAGGGACAACAGCTTGCTCTCGTCGATATACAGCATAGACTGATACCAGTCGTTCCAGTAAGCAAATGTCAAAAACAGACCGATCGTCGCCAGCACCGGCAGGGAAATCGGAAGCACGATGCGGGAAAAGATCGTCAGCTGGCTCGCGCCGTCCATCTTCGCCGATTCGATCAGCGATTCCGGCACCGTCGTCTTAAAGAACGTCCGGCAGATAATGACGTTGAAGGACGATACCGCCAGCGGTAAAATCAGCGCCCATACGGAGTTCTTTAAGCCCAGCAGCTGGCTCACTACGAAGTATGTGGAAACCAGACCGCCGTTGAATACCATCGGGATAAACACGACCATCGTTAAAAATCCGTTCAGCTTGTAGTTGGGTCGGGAAAGCACATATCCCATCAGCGTCGTGAGCATAACGCCCAGCACTGTCCCGACGATCGTTACGAATAAGGAAATTCCCAGTGCCCGCAGAATCATCTTGCTCTGGTTGGCTAGGAACGTATAACCTTCCATTGAAAAAATCTTCGGAATGAAGCGATAGCCGTATTCCGTAATGGACTGCTCTGCGGAGAAAGAAATCGCCACAACAAGCAGAACCGGGATGATACATGTCAGAGACATGATCAGGAAAATAATGTTTAAAATCACATTGGACGTATTTGAGATCCGGTTAAACCGGTCAAAGCCGTCCGGCTCGTTCTTTTTTCTTTTTTTAATCGGTTTCGTTGTTTCCATATCAATTCTCCCTTAAATCATCGCGCTCTCGCGGTCTACCTTACGCACGATCGCGTTCGCCGTCAGGATCGTGATACAGCCCATCACAGACTGCACAAACGCCGCCGCTGCCGCCATACCCGTGGTAGACGTCTTCAACTGCTTGTACACATATACATCCAATGTATAAACGTAGTTGTACAGAGAGTTGGAATCTCTGGGTACCTGATAGAACAGACCGAAATCGGAGTAGAAAATACGTCCTACCGCCATAATAAACATCATGACGATAACTGTCTTCATCAGCGGAAGCGTGATGTAGCGGATCTGCTGCCAGATCGTCGCCCCGTCGATACCCGCCGCCTCATAATAGGTCTTGTCGATTCCCGTAATCGTCGCCAGATATACGACCATCCCGTAGCCGACGCCCTTCCACAGGTTCATGAATACCAGGAACGGAGGCCACATCTTCGGCTTCATATACCACTGCTGCCTGTCCATCCCGAAGGATTCCAGCATGCCGTTTACCAGACCTTTATCGAAGGAGAGGAACGCCCATACCAGCGCGCTTACAACGACCCATGACAGGAAGTAAGGCATAAACATCGCCGTCTGGTACGCCTTTGCCATTTTCTTGTTGTGGAGCTGTCCGATTGCGATCGCCGCCGCTACCGGGACAACAATGTTCAGGATAATGAATACGATATTGTATCCCAGCGTGTTGCGGATGATCATCCAAATGTCGTTGGATGAAAACAGGAACTTGAAGTTCTCAAACCCTACCCATTCGCTCTGAAAGAAGCTCTGTAGGAAATTACCGTATACCTTATAATTCTTAAATGCGATGATGATACCAAACATCGGCGCAAAACAAAACAGCGCATACCAGATCGTCGTCGGCAGCGCGAGCAGCGTCAGTTCTGTATCATCCCTGCCCCAGCGGCGTTTCTTTGCCCTGTGGTCTTTTTTTTGTTTGCTCATCTTTTTCTTTTCCTCCTTCTTGCCGTATTCCACACCTCATCAGAACTTTAAATTCATTATATATTAGTAAATATTACTTTTCAATCTAAAATTTATTATATACCAGTAAAAAAATATGAGTTTCAATATACAGATTCTATCTGCATTTTTGTGCACTTTTTACACATCAATTTCAATTGCGTCAAAAAACCGCTTTTTTCATATGTATAAACTGTTTAATGTTTTAATCATCATATCTAACATTTTTGGGGTAGACCGCGCCTCCTGTTTTTCCTATACTGAGGGTACTATATGAAGGAGGTATTTTCTCATGGCAAGAGACAATATCCTGCTGATCACCACCGACCAGCAGCGCTTTGACACAATCAACGCGTGGGGGAATCAGAGCATCTTTACGCCGCACTTGAATTATATGGCGGCAATGGGCATCAGCTACAAAAACTGTTACGCAAGCTGCCCGATCTGCGTGCCCTCCCGCACAACGATCATGACAGGACGTCAGGGCTATGAAAGCAGTGTTGTTTCAAATGCCACCCCGCATCCTTTATGCAGGCCTGTACAAAGGATCGTTCTACCCTGCCCGCCATTCTGACCGATGCCGGCTACCAGACCTGCGCCAAGGGCAAAATGCATTTTGACCCTGCCCGCGCTCATTACGGCTTTGAGCATATGCGTCTGCCGCTGGACTATATGCGCGAATATGACAAAAAGCAGGACTCTACCCGCCCCAAGATACACGGCATCGGAGAATGCGAAATGGAACCGGTCATCTCAACGGTCGATGTAAAAGACAGCATCACCACCTGGATAGCGGATGAGACCATCGACTTCATCGAAACAAGAGACGAGACGCGCCCCTTCTTCTTATGGACGAGCTTTACAAAGCCCCATCCCCCCTTTGACCCATGCCGCGATTTCTGGGAACTCTACGACAATATCCCCATGCCCGAACCGGTCACCGGAGACTGGTCGGAGACAGTAGAGAGCACGCCGCAGGGCTTTCTTGCCGGAGCCTATGAAAACACGAACATGCATCTGCTTGGAAAAAAACAGCGTCTTGCATCCCGCCGCGCCTACTACGCCTGCATTACGCAGATAGATTACGCGCTGGGCCGGATATTCGGAGCCCTTCGCGAGCATGACCTGTTCAAAAACACATGGATCATCTTTACATCCGACCACGGAGAAATGCTCGGTGATCACCATATGTCCCAAAAAAACCTGTTCTTTGAAGGAAGCGCCCATGTGCCGCTGTTCATCATGCCGCCTCTGGGCAGGGATATTCCGCACAACTGCAGTGTTGAAGCGCCTGCAGACCTCGTCGACCTCTACCCGACGATACTTTCCATGGCGGGCCTTTCCTCCCCCGTTCCAGTTTCCGGAAAAAATCTGCTGGAGCCCCTTTCCGATGACAGGCTGTTTTTCGGCAACAGCTTAAACAAAAACTTCTGTGTCATGGAAAGAAAGATAAAGCTCGTTTATTCCTCCGTTGGCGACCATACGCTTTTATTCAACTTAAACGCCGACCCGATGGAGCGGCATAATCTAGCGAATGATCCTGCATGGCAGAAAGAAAAGGAAAGACTGTTCGCGATACTTCTGGAACATACCAAAAAATATACCCCGGAAGCGCTAGACGAGCGTGGATATTTTATTACGCAGGATGCCCCCCGCTTCCCCGGCGATATGCCCGGAAGATGGTTCGGCTTTCATTATCATGACTATTCGGTGGATACATTTCACTGAAAAAGTGTGCGCTAAGGCGCACACCCGCACCGGGCGCATGTTCGCGTCACATGCGAACACTGCCAACAGGCAATATTTTCTCTCTGCGCGAGTGCGCATAATCATGTTTTTTATACGATAGGAAAAGAACTTTCCTATCGTATAAAAAAAACGCCCCGGCTGACGATTCAAGCTGTCAGCCGGAGCGTTTTTTTATATTGCGGAATTTATATCGAAACTGTCAGTTTCTTATTTTTCCACGCGGATACCGCAGTAGTCCAGAACGAGCTCGCAGAACATTGCGTTCGCCCAGGAGAACCACTCTCTTGTGTACTTGGTCGGATCGTTCACATCAAAGCCTTCATGCATCATGCCCTTGCCTGCATCTGTTGCCTTCATCATCTGCAGAATCTCCAGTTTCTCCTCCTGCTTCTTGCTGGTCAGACCCTGAAGCGCCAGAGCGATGTGCCAGATATAACCAGGCTGCGTATGCTGGCTTCCGATACCCTTCGCGCATTTTCCTTCATAATAGTAAGGATTTGCACAGCTCAAAATAAATTTACGGGTATTTTCCACAACCTCCCGGTCGTTTGCCTCATATCCGAGATAATCCATTGCCAGAAGGCTCGGTACGTTTGCATCGTCCATCAGCATGTACTGGCCAAAACCATCTATCTCATATGCGTAAACCTTGCCATAATAATAGTTGTTCACAATAGCCAGCGTCTCAATCGCATTGTGTATCTCTTCTTTGAGCTGGGCAGCCTCCGCTGCAAGCAGGTCATCGTTCAATACCTCGCGCGCAATTGTCTCCATATAACCGAGAATAACCGTTGCAAACATATTGGACGGGATAAGATATCCGTAAATGCAGGCATCATCACTGGGACGGAAGCCGGACCATGTCAGGCCAATGCCGGATTTTACGAGAGCGCCCTTACCGTCTCTGGACAGGGTATCCGTATAGTAGCAGCCTTCTCTGCGGAAATAATAAGGAGACTTCTCCTCGTGGCACTGCTCAGTCTTGAATACCTTCAGGATAGTGTGCAGACCCTTTACAAAATTCTCGTCAAAATGGTCTGTGCGTCCTGTATTCTTCCAAAGCAGATATGCGAACTGCACGGGATAGCACAGAGAATCAATCTCATATTTGCGTTCCCACAGCCAGCCGCTCGTCCGGTCTGTTTCATCCTCTGTCCAGCAAAGGCCATTATCTTCCTGATTGAATGCATTCGCATAAGGGTCGTGGTTCACAAACATGAACTGTCTGCGGGACAGGCCTGCCAGCAGGTCGGAAATCTCCTGATCCTCAGCTGCAGCAACCAGATAAGGGCGGACCTGCGCTACGGAATCGCGCAGCCACATCGCCGGGATATCGCCGGTTATCACATGGGTCGTACCGTCATCCATCTTCTTTACTGTCGTATCAAGTGTGTTGGAAAAACAGTTGATAAACAGGTTCACCATATCCGGGTCGTCATGGAACGTCTCCTCAACCTTATGGATCAGCTTCTGTAAAGATTCAGGTAAATTCTCTTTCATCAGTGGTGTACTCCTCTCCCGGTGCGCTCTACGCACCTTTTTCCTCTTAATTTATACCTATATAGTAAAGGTTTTTCCGACTTCTTTCAAGACATAAATTTCAAAGATTCTATCCTCATTTTATCAGTTGCTGCTGTTTGCCGGCTTGCCGGCAAACAGCAACATTCGCGGGCCTATTGACAATTTTACTGCGTAAAAGAGGCCCGCTCACCCCTGAATCACGTTCTCACGCCTCAAACAGCAAGCGTTTGAGGCTGGTATAAACAGCTGTTTCCCGTATTTGCCGGCTTGCCGGCCAACAGCAGCATTCGCGGACCTATTGGAAGTTTTGCTTTCTAAAACAGACCGCTCACCCCCAAACCGCGTTCTCACGCCCCTTGCCCTTCTTACAAAAGCATGCTAGAATCTTGGATACATCCCGCAGAGGGAGGAAAGGGAGCATTTTAATGAACGCAAACTGTCAGACAAAATATGATATTTTAAAAACATATTACGGTTATGATTCTTTTCGGGAGGGGCAGGAGGAGCTCATCGACTGCCTTCTTTCCGGACAGGACGTATGCGGCATCATGCCGACCGGTGCGGGGAAATCTGTCTGTTATCAGGTTCCCGCTCTTTTAATGCCCGATATCACACTTGTCGTTTCACCGCTCATCTCACTCATGAAAGACCAGGTGCGCGCCCTCAACCAGATGGGTGTCCATGCGGCATATCTAAACAGCTCCCTTTCATGGAATCAATACAAAAAGGCTCTGGCTTTCGCAAAGGAAGGACGTTATAAAATCATCTATGTCGCTCCCGAGCGCCTTTTAACCGATGACTTTATGGAGTTTTCCTCATCTGTACCGATCTCCATGGTCGCCGTGGACGAAGCGCACTGCGTCTCCCAGTGGGGGCAGGATTTCCGCCCCAGCTATTTAAAGATTCCCGAATTTATCCAGTCCCTTCCCTCCCGTCCGGTTATCGGCGCGTTTACCGCCACCGCCACAAAGGAGGTAAAAGAGGACATTATCCGGATGCTCTGCCTGGAAGAGCCCCATGTGACTGTCACGGGATTCGACCGGAAAAACCTTTATTTTGAAGTGCGTCATGATAAGGACAAATACCGCGGCATCCGAGAATATCTGCTCGCGCATCCCGACAGCTCCGGCGTCATCTACTGCGCCACCCGAAAAAATGTCGAAGAGGTATGCGACAGACTTTTGGCGGACGGATTCTCCGCCACCCGTTATCATGCGGGCTTATCCGACGAAGAGCGGCGTGCCAATCAGGAGGCTTTTACCTATGACGAGGCTCCCATCATCGTCGCGACCAACGCCTTTGGAATGGGTATCGACAAATCAAACGTGCGCTTTGTGCTCCACTACAATATGCCCAAAAATATGGAAAGCTATTATCAGGAAGCCGGCCGCGCCGGCCGCGATGGTGCAAAGGCGGACTGTATCCTTTTTTACAGCGGTCAGGATGTCATCACAAACCAGTTTTTCATCGAGCAGGACCGGGACAATGACGAGCTTACCGGAGAAGCGCTGGAACTTGTAAAACAACGCGACCGGGAACGTCTCAAAAAAATGACGTTTTACTGCCACACCACCGACTGTCTGCGCGACTACATGCTGCGCTATTTCGGAGAATACGGCTCCAATTACTGCGGCAACTGCAGCAATTGTCTGAATACCTTTGAAACTGTAGACATCACCTCCATCGCAAACGACCTGATAGGCTGCGTCCTTACGAGCGGCATGCGTTTTGGCGTCAATGTCATTCTGGACACACTGCGCGGGAGCAAAAATGAGAAAGTGATGCGCTTTGGCCTGGACTCCAATCATTACTACGGCTCACAGGCATTCCAGACCATCGTATTTTTACGCCAGGTGCTCAATCATCTTATCTTGACGGATTATCTGGTCGTCACTGATGACCAGTTTCCTATATTAAAAGTGAAGGAAAAGGGACTGACCTTCTTTTCGGAAACCGGGGAATTCCGCCCCGTGCTCTCGATGAAGGCGGCAAGGAAGACTACGCAGACGCCTGCCGATGCCGGGAATGCGCCCGGCACGGACAAAAACGGCAGAAAGCGTTCGGCTCATTCCGGAAGCGCCCCTTTCGAGGAGCTTCGCAGGCTGCGAACCGAAATCGCCCGCGCACAGCATATTCCGCCCTATCTTGTCTTTTCTGACAAATCGCTGGAATCCATGTGCGTCCTTCTGCCTCAGACCAAAGAAGAAATGCTTACTGTCCATGGCGTCGGTGAGCTCAAATATCAAAAATACGGCAAGCCTTTTCTGGAGCTTTGCCAGAGACTTGCCGGAGAGTCGGAGGATTTTTAGAAATTGCGTTTTAAAAAATTAAATAAAGATATTGTTCTGCACTACGGTTCCATGGTACTCGGCGCAGCTGTCCTTTCGTTTGGGTTATTCAACATCCACAGCCAAAGCCAGATAACCGAAGGAGGAATACTGGGGCTGACTCTGTTTTTAAACCACTGGACAGGGATTTCACCCGGTGTGTTTTCCTTTATTCTCGACCTCACCTGTTATGCGGTCGGCTGGAAGCTCCTTGGCTCTGCATTTTTAAAAAATGCTTTTTTTTCGACCTGTTGCTATGCCCTGCTGTACCGCCTCTGGGAATTTACCGGACCGGTGCTCCCGTCTTTTTCTGACCGTCCGCTCATCGCGGCGATACTCGGCGGGCTATTTGTCGGCGTCGGCGTCGGACTCATTGTCCGCAGGGGCGGCGCTTCAGGAGGCGACGATGCGCTGGCGCTCATCATCCATCAATTTACCGGTCTTAAGCTTTCCCGCGCATACTTTTTCACCGATTTCACGGTGTTGATGCTCTCGCTAAGCTATATCCCGGTAAAGAAAATTCTGTTCTCACTCATCACCGTATCTCTGTCGTCGGCGGTCATAGACCTTATCGTTGGAAAAACCGCCGTCAAAAACGATACAGATGGATATTGTGATACCGGTGCAAACGGCAGTGACATCCCCTCCAAAGACAGCAAAGCCATAGAATAAACTCTGCTGTCATACAGGCAACATCAACCCCCGCCGGAACATTTTTCCAAAGTGTTCCGGCGGGGGTTTTATTATCGGGATACCTGCATCCAAAAAGATGCCTTCCTTTCATATTTTGATACCAGCCAGAAAATTGGCCAGCCCTTCTGCCGTCTCCGGAAATCTGATACCGAAACGTTCTGCCTTTCCCGTATCCATCGTCAGATTCCGAAGATTTCCCTTCGGAGCCTCTTCAATCCTGACTCTTTTCCCGGTACGCTGCTCCAGCTCTTTTGCCGCCCGCCGCATTTCCTCATATATGCTTCCACAGGCAGAGCTTCCATAATTGTAAACGCCGCCGGGCAGTTCCCATGCCTTTTCCATATTAGCTACCGACAGGTTCACATCTGTTACTCCGCGCCAATCCGTTGCGGAAAAACTCACCATCGTTTCATTTTGCATCGCGTCCAAAAACATTGATGCCAGATTTGTCCTTCCTTTTTGCCTCTCTTCTGATGTCAGAACATCATACATCCATGTCAGTCTCAGGCACACGCAGGAGGGCAGCGCTGCAAGGCAAAGCTGCTCTGCCAAAAGCTTCTGCCTGCCATAGACCGGATGCGGATTTAAAATTTCCTCCTCTCCATGCGGCTGAAGAAATGCGGCTGCATCCCTTTCATCCGCTCCGTTTTCCCCAAAATATACCTGATCAGAGCTGCACAATACCATCTTTGTCCCGGTTTCAGCACACACCTTTGCCAGATTTTCACTGCCCGTCACATTTACGAGAAACGAACGCTCCGGCTCTTTCTCACACGTTCCCACATCCGATACCGCTCCGCAGTGTACGAGCACATCCGGGCAAAAACGTTTTACCGCCTTCATCGTCTCTGACACATCCGTAAAATCCAGCTCCCTGTGTCCCACTCCCCATACCTCATATTTGTCCCTGTAAAAAGAAAGCAGGCGGCTTCCCAAAAAACCGCCTGCTCCGGTGATCATAACCTTCATGCTGTCCTCTCTTTTCCAAAACCTAAAAGCTTCTCAGCTTATCATCCTCTCCCGCGCTTTTATCGATCGCGCGTATCACCACATGATAGCCCGCTCCATTTCCCATGTCCACAAAAACGCGGTCACCAATCTTTTTCCCAAGCAGAGCCCTGCCAAGCGGCGATTCCCCGGAAATAAGCCCTTCCAGGGAATTCTGCCTCATCGTCGTCACGATTTTATAGCTCTCTGTCTCATCGTCTTCTTCAAACCATACTTCAACACGGTTGTTCATGCCGACCTCATCTTCGGCAGATTCATCCGAAACGACCTCCGCAGTTCTTATCATCCGCTCTAAAAACCGGATACGGCTCTCGTTTTTGTTTTTAAATTTTTTTGCCGCATAGTACTCAAAATTCTCCGACAGATCGCCTTGAGCACGCGCCTGCTTCACATCATCCAGCGCTTCCTTACGAACGACCAGTTTCCGGTATTCGATTTCCTCTTCCATCTTTTTTATATCGTTTTCCGTCAACTGATTATGCATATTTTAACTCCTTTTAATCTCTTGGTACAAAGCCTTCAAAAATAAAATAGTCGAATTTGTTGCGGCAGGCGTCAAGCTGTGCCTGACACTTTACCGTCCATGCCACAGCCGGGCAACCGAACAATGTACGGCAGATTGTCTTGGATACTGCGTTCATTGCACGACAGTCATAGGCCACAAAATCCGGCCGCGTCAGAAAATTCGTCAATAAATGGCGCATCACAAAATACTGGATTCCTTTCGAGCCATCGTCCCGCTGAAAATTCATCGAAAGCTGTCCCCTGCAGATGTGCGGATAATTGTCGCGATACCACTTAAGCACCTGAGGATGAAATGACTCGATACAATAAACACCTTCATATCCATTCAGGATATCCTGTGTCTTTTCACATATGCCGCTCTGTCTGTTTTTATACTTCAGCTCTACTATCAAAGGTACCTTTCCATCCACGAGCTCAAGGACATCTGTAAACAGCGGAATATGCTGGCTGCTCCCATAAATGGACAGCTTTTTCAGTTCCTCATAGGTCAGGCTGTCCACATCTGCATCGACGCGGCATATCCTTTTCAGGTTAAAATCATGTACCACAACTACTTTGCCGTCCTTGGTCAGCTGTACGTCCAGCTCGATACCATAGCCCGCGTCCACAGCCTTCTGAAAAGCGGCGAGTGAATTCTCCGGCGCGTCTGAAATATTATCGTGCAGTCCTCTGTGTGCATAATATACCTTCGGCATCCGCTCCGGACGGTCTGCCAAACGCGGTGAAACCGCATACAGATAAGCTCCTGCGGCTGTCAGCGCCGCTGCCGTTCTTTTTTTCATCTTCAGTCCTCCGTATCAAAATGTTCCAACAGGCTCTTTTTTAACTCTGGCCGGTTGTCCCCGTGCCGCACCATGCTCATCGTCACCATCGCCGCTACCGTAAACGCGCATGCGTAAGGAAACAGCGTCCTGTACGATACATACTGCAAAAATGCTCCGGACAATATCGGCGTGAATATCTGCGCCGCCATCGAAAACGTATAATACAGTCCCGTATATTTTCCCACATCCCCGCTGGAACACATCTCCACCACCATTGGAAGAGAATTGACGCTTACCGCCGCCCAGCCCATACCTATGAGCGCAAAGCCGAGGTTGATCGACACATGATACTGCCGAAAGAATATCGCAGCGAAAAAGCTGATGAGCATAAGTGTCAGTCCACCCAGGATACACCTTTTTCTGCCGACTTTTGCAGAGATGATGCCTATCGGGATATAGCTGATGATAGCAGCGATTGTCGCCACCATCAGACAGTTTGCAAAACCGCCGCCTTCCATCCCCCATACAGTGCGGGCATATCTTGAAAATGCCGTCGTTACGGCATTATATGCCATAAACCACAGAAAAATAGAAATCAATATCATGCGAAGGCTTCGCCTTACTTCCGGTGCGAGCACTCCGGTCCTGTCCGCTTTTACCTCTTCCTCCGGCTCTTCTTCAAGATTTTCCAGAGCCACTTCAGCGGAAAGCTTCTTTTCCCGTATCGTGAGCACGAGCAACACAACGGAAATGACCATCAGCCCGGCAACGCCGATAAATACCGGCGTATAATCCGGCTTTTCTCCGCCTTTTAATAACAGGCTTATGAGCCCCAGCGTATAGATGCCGCCTACCGCCCCCATAAGATTGATGACGGCATTTGCCTGGCTCCGCAAAGGCTTCGGCGTCAGGTCAGGCATAAGCGCCACTGCCGGAGACCGGTAAAGTCCCATCGCTATCAGAAGGAAAAACAGACCTCCTACAAATAATATAAAATTTTCCGTGCGGTCCGCTATGGGCAGGAGCATCATTAAAATAACTGACAGCGCCGTGCCCGCCACGATAAACGGAGTCCGCTTTCCTAATTTTGTATCCGCCTTATCCGAAAGGGTACCCAGAAGCGGAAGAAGAAATACCGCCAGTACGTTATCCGCCGCCATAATAGTCCCCGTCACCGTCTCGTTCAGATGAAACGTCCCCTGCAATATCAAAGGCACGATATTGTCATACATCTGCCAGAATGCGCTGATGGACAAAAATGCCAGTCCTATCAGAAATGTTCTTTTGTAATTCAGTTTCAATGGATTTCCCTCCTGTTCCCCTTTATACCCCTATCTTACTCCCTGCGCACTTCTTTTACAAGTCTGTTTCTTCATCCTCTTCACGTATAAAATCACTGTTGACCATGCTTTTTTTGTCCATGAAATTCTCGCCGGGCACATTTTGCAGGCGCCGGTAAAAAGACGCCATCTCATCCGCCATTCCTGACAGACGGTTCAAAAGCTCTGAAAATTCCGCGAGCATCGGATCCTGTTTTTTATAAGGATAGAGGATATGATGGTCTATCTCTCCCCATCCTTCCTCAAAAAGCGTCCTCACCTGCACCTCCACATAAACGCCTCTGTATTTCAGGATGTAATGCACCGAACGATAATATTTCTGATCGTAGATATTTTCCTTCGGTATCCAGTCCGCATAAATATCCGCAAAATCTCCCGGACGCATATGCACCTTTGGCGCTTCCGCCATATAGCGGTCACGGCATTCCTCAAAATCTGAGATACAGTTTTTCACATACCATTCCGGCCTGTTCTCAAAGTGCTCCAGCAGATACTTGTGGAATACTACCCAATCCTCCCGATACAGCAAAAGTCCCCGAAATCCGATAATATCCGTCACAAATTTCAGATAATTATCCTTCGTCAGATCCTTATATTTTTCGTAATTCTCCACTCTGCGGCGGATTATCTTTTCCACCAGATGTCCCGGTGTCTTAATGCGCGTGCGATAGGAATGAAGCCCTGTCTGCCCCTCGCGGTTTTCGATAAGCTCTTTCAAAAACATATCCCTTATCATATAAAAACCGTCCACCCGGTACGCATAGTCCTCCGCTATGGCACACAGCTCATCCCATTCCATCCCCGACTGCTCAAAAAGTTCCTCCGGAACTGCATATTTTTCTAAAAACCGCTCTCTGTCTCCCAGCATCACATTCCTCTTCTCCAAATGCTATCTTATATGTTCTCACGCCTCAAACGGCAAGTATTTGAGGCTGGCGCAAACAGTAATCCATCATATCTCCTGCTTATGCGAAAGCCACTTATCGCCTTTAAATCTTCTCCAAAATGCCAGTGTTTTAACCGCCCATTCCACGCACATACCAATCCATACGCCCTGGATGCCAAGTTCCAGCCAGACTGCAAGCACATACCCCAGCGCCACCCTGACAGCCCACATAGTCACGAGTGAAAAATAGGACGCATACGATGCGTCTCCCGCCGAACGCATGACCGCCGGAAGGATGTTGGACACAGGCCAGAAAAACGGCATACATACCGCCGCAATCGCCAACACGCTGTAAATGACAGATACCGTATTATCCGGCGCCTGATACATTTTTAATATCAGAGGCATGAGCGGCAGACCGACCGCAAGGGAAACCACTGTCAGTGCCGTACACAGCCATATCATCGACTTTCCGTACCGGCGTGCGAGCGCCTTATCCCCTGAACCGATACACTGTCCGATTACCGTCACCGCCAGTGTTGCGACCGCGCCCGGTGCCGCATAAAACAGGGAAAACGTCGAATTTGCAACCGCGTTTGCCGCCACGCTCACCGCCCCCAGCTGCGCGATATATATCTGCACTATCATGGCGCCGCCGTTCATAAAAAGCTGCTCCATTCCGTACGGGATACCTATTCTGAAAATCTCCTTCAAAATCTTTTTATCCAGCGGCAGAATATGCCTTTTCTCCACGCGCAGGATGCTCTTTGGAGACAACAGCATCCATATCGCGGCAGCGCCTCCCACAAACCTCGCCAGATTCAGCGCCAGCGCGCTCCCCATGATATCGAGCTGCATAAGATTGATAAATACAAAGCTCGCCACAAAATGCAGCAGATTGATAATGACTGTCAGCCTCAGGCACAGCTTTGTCTCGCCGAGTCCCCGAAACACTGCAAATCCACTCATATATACCGCCAGAAAAACCATGGATATCGCAATGCCTATCAGATACTGCTCCGCTTTTGCCAGCACCGCCTCTCCAACGCCCCCGAACAGCGTATGTACCAACGGGTCTGCGAACACAACGAGTATCACGCATGCAATCAGGGCGGACAGCGGCGTTGCCACCATCAGCTGCCCTGCCGCGCGTTTCATCTTCTCAATATCGCCCTTTCCCTTAAACTGGGCCACCACGACCGTTCCGCCCGCCGATATCGCATTGTAGACCGCATATATCATCATATAGAGTGGGCTCACAAGGCTTACCGCCGATACCGATTCCTGACTGGACGAGCTTATCATTGCCGTCGTCAGTATGCCTATCGCACATACAAAAAACGAATCCATAATGAGCGGCATCAGCATCGAAAAAATCTGTTTTGTGTCAAATAACGGACTGTCGAATTTTTTGCTTAAAAACTGTTTCATCTTCCTCTTTTGCCCCCGTTTATCTTTCAGCCTGTTCTCTTAACTATAGCAGAACCCGACTAAAAAACAAGTACTGTTCCCTATGTTTTTCATGAAAAATAGAACGGTTTCCCCTTCCGGTTCTGCCGGGCAAAAGCACGCGGACCGGAAGGCTGTTTCCTGAAAATTTCTGGTGCAGACAACGCTTTTTCGCAGTATACTAAAGTTATGGAGACGTCGTCACAGCTGAGGCTGCACAAAGCAAAACGCGCCAAGTCCCGTGCCGCCGTCCTGCGCAATATCCGTATAGAAGGAGGAATTCCCATGCGCCTGTTAGTTGCCGAAGATCAACCCGATTTAAACGATGTCATCTGTAAGACCCTTGAAAAAAACCACTACACTGTGGATTCCTGTCTGGACGGGGAAGAAGCTCTGCTGTGCCTTTCCATGACAGAATATGACGCCGCCATTCTGGATATCATGATGCCGAAAAAAAACGGCCTCGACGTACTTCGTGCCATCCGCTCAAAAGGGATGCGTACCCCCGTGCTTTTGCTGACCGCAAAGGACAGCGTTTCCGACCGGGTAAGCGGTCTCGATGCCGGAGCTGACGATTACTTGACAAAGCCCTTTTCCTTCGATGAGCTGCTCGCCCGCATCCGCGTCATGCTGCGCCGGCTGGGAGAGCGTACAGACAGCTGTTACCGCATCGCCGACCTGATTGTAGACTGCGATGCCCGCAGCGTTACCCGCGGAGGTATCCCCATCCAGCTTTCCGCAAAGGAATTTGCCATTCTGGAGTACCTTGCCTGCAACAAGGGTATCGTCCTCTCCCGCGACAAGATAGAACAGCATATCTGGAATTATGATTATTCCGGCGGTTCAAACGTGATAGACGTCTACATCCGCTATCTGCGCAAAAAAATCGATGACGGCTTTGAGCAAAAGCTCATCCACACAGTCCGCGGCGCGGGCTATGTATTAAAGGAGACTCCATGAAACAGATGTCAGTCAAAAAAAAGATCACGCTCTGGTATACCGTATTCATGACCGGCTTTGTACTCGCCTCGCTCTTTCTCGTGCTTTTTCTCGCAAACGGACGCATGCTTTCCGACGCCAAAACCCATTTAAAGGATACGGTCCTGCGCAGCTTTTTGGAAATCGACTATGAGGAAGGCGCTCTGGAATTTGATGACGATATCAATTATCTGGGAGAAGGCATTTATCTGTCCGTTTATAATTCCGAAGGCGCCCTTATCTACGGCAGGATCCCCGCCTCCTTTGACGGCGCCTTTGTACTCATCAAAAATATGCTCCAACAGGTGCACAGCAGCGGACAGCAGTGGTTTGTCTATGACTCCTGTCAGGACATTTCCGGATACGGTACTGTCTGGGTACGCGGCATCCTCTCGCCGTCCTTCTCCGACTCCTCCCTGCGCACAGTTGTGTTCTGTGCGCTTATCCTGTCTCCTTTTTTCATCATCCTGACTGCTGCCGGAGGATATTCCATTATCCGCCGCGCCCTTATGCCCCTGCAAAAAATGACAGAAACCGCAGAGCACATCAGCACAGGAGAAGACCTTTCCCGGCGTCTGGATATTCCTCCGGGTGCGGACGAAGTCCATCGGCTGGCACATACTTTTGACGGGATGATGGACAGGCTGCAAACCTCCTTTGAGTCGGAAAAGCAGTTCAATTCCGATGTTTCCCACGAACTTCGCACCCCACTCTCCGTCATCCTGTCCCAGAGCGAATATGCGCTGGAAGAAACGTCCTCCGATGCAGAACGCACGCAGGCGCTGTCTGTCATCCGCTCACAGGCAAAACGGATGTCTGCACTTATTTCCCAGCTCCTCACTCTGGCCCGTGCCGAAAGCAGCCGCCTTGCCCTTCATCCCGAACCTCTCGACCTCTCCATACTCGCAGAATTCGTCTGCGAAGGTCATGCAGAAGCCGCTAAAAAACGCGGCATCACAATTTTCACCGACCTGCCGGAAGGACTTTTTATCACGGCGGATGAAACGATGATGATACGATTTTTTGACAATCTCATCGCAAATGCCGTCACCTACGGGAAAGAGGGTGGGAACATCTGCGTTTCTCTCTCCGACGATAAGACCTTCATCTCCGGCTCCGTGCGTGACAACGGCATCGGCATCCCTCCCGAAAGCCTCGACAAGATATGGAATCGTTTCTATCAGGTCGAGCCTTCCCGGACAGAGTCTGCCTGCAACGAAGGACACGGCTGCGGGCTCGGTCTTTCGATGGTCCGCTGGATAGTAAAAGCCCATGGAGGACAGATTCAGGTTTCCAGCGCCGTCGGCAAAGGGACCGAATTTACCTTCTCCTTCCCGAAAAAATTTTTAAAAAATGAAAAACTTTAATGTTCCTTTCATCTTTCCGCGATATCCTTAAATCACAAAAGGAAAACGAACCGCTGAAAGGAGATGTTTTTATGAAACAGAAAAATTATAAAGCTATCGCAGGTCTGATGCTCGGAACACTTTTCACCGCAGGAATCATTGCCGCGTGTGGCAGCCAGTCCAACGCCGCTCCCACGCAGGCTATCACCTCCAGTCAGGAGCTCATGGCATCAGGCGCCAAAAGTGCCTCTGTTCCGGTCACTCCTGCGACGCAGACCGCCAAATCCAATGATATCGGAGAAGAAGCCGCAAAAAAAATCGCCCTCGAACACGCCGGCATCGCAGAGGCAGACGCATCTTATCTGTGGGTAGGCCGCGACTATGATGATGGACGGCACGAATATGAGGTAGAATTTTTTTCCGGCATCAAAGAGTACGATTATGATATCGATGCTGTTGACGGCACCATTTTAAGCTTTGATTCCGAAACGGAATACGCCGGTAAAAAAGCAGAAAAAGGCACAGTTTCCGCAAACCAGACGCCTGCTGCCGCAAGCCAGACGCCCGGCGCGGAAATCTCTCTCGAACAGGCAAAGAAGATTGCTCTCGCTAAAGTCCCCGGCGCAAACGATTCCCATATCCGCATTGAAAAAGACCGGGACGACGGTCTTGTAACCTACGAGGGCAAGGTTGTTTACAACGGTGTGGAATATGAATTTGAAATAAACGCGGCAGACGGCACCGTGCTGGACTGGGAAATCGACGACTGAAAACATCACAGGAGTATACAAAAGGGAGCAGCGCCATCGCGGTCGCTGCTCCCAACATCATTTTTACACTTCAAACAATATCGTCACTATCTCATACGGCTTTACTGTCATCGAAAGCTCTCCTGTATCTCCTCTTTCTTTCCAGCCCTCCAACGGACGCTCGCGAAGGTCGCACAGGCAGCTTCTCTTCCATCCAAATCCCGTTTTCATCGTAAGCTTATGGCTTCCTCCGGTAAAATCATGGAATCGGACAGCGATATATCTTCCGTCCTCTGTTTTCTTTACGGCATCCAGCTCTACGCACTCACGGTCAAACTCGATAAAGCTCTCAAAAGGCAGCTCTGTCCGTCCTGCCGTCACATGAAGAGGCATATTTAATCCGCTCGCCTCCTGCACTGTTTTGCCCTGCACAAAATCGCCGTCATGAGGCAGCAGGGAATAAGTGAACACATGATGGCCCTGATCCTGACTGTGATCCGGATAAGTCGCCGCCTTGATCAGTGTGATACGAAGCACATTATCTTTTACATCATGACCGTACTTGCAGTCGTTTAACAGGCTGACGCCGTAACCATACTCGGAAAGGTCTGCGAAACGATGCGCGACCGTCTCAAACTTCGCCTGGTCCCAACTTGTATTCCAGTGGTTCGGCCGGCGCACATTGCCGTACTGCACGTCAAAAGTCCCGTAGGTCGTGCGGATGTCTACCGGGAACGCCGCTTTTAACAGCTGATGACGCTCATGATATTCTGCCTCTGTCACAAAATCGATCCGGCGGCTGTGAGCATACAGAATCATATCCTGCTCAATTTCGGAATTCATATATTTCCACGCCATATGGAGCACGAGACGCACTGTGCCGCATTCTTTTACGGAAAACTCGGTCAGATCAGTCACTTCCCTCATTTTTTCCTGATAAAAAATATCGATATCCCACGCGTCGCTCCCCATCGGCTTATCTTCAAACTCCTGGAGCACGTTGGCGCGCTGGCCTTCCGGCAGCACCTCACGGGCGGCTTCCTTGTCAAACAGGCGGGTTATCTGCCCTGCCTCGTTAAGCTCCAGCTTATAAAAAGGAGTCTCGATACGGCGTCCGTTTATGACAAACCTGGTATCCTCATGCATCCCGGGTTCTTCGCCTTCCTCCAGCGTCACGCACACCGCCCCCATAGGAGCCGTTTCCGGCAAATAGACCGCCAGTCCGCCGTCTGTCTGCTGGCTGTCCAGAATCGTCCCGTCTGCCAGACGGGCCCTCCTTATCTCTCCTGATGCAGGAAGCACAACCGTTCCATCCATACGAAAACCGCTGCTGTTAAATACGGTGAATACATTTTTCTCCGGCTTTGCGGCATCGGTAAGGAACGCTTCCTCCACCTCCATGCCGATCTTTTCTATCCACTCATAATCCTTTTTGGAATCCTCATATACCTCAAATATCGAAGAGCCCGGAATGATATCATGGAACTGGTCCGTCAAAATGTGCTTCCAGCCTTCCGTCAGCTTTTCCTGCTGCGCGAGCGCTAAATCACCGCCCAAAAGCGCCCTCAGCACCGTAAAATATTCCGCCTCACGGTACAAAAGCTCCATTTTACGGTTCATACGCTTGTTATGCGCATGGCTTGTATACGTTCCGCGGTGAAATTCCAGATACAGCTCTCCGTCCCATGTGTTCACAAAACGGTCGGTCTTTTCCACGTTTTCTTTTAACTTTCTGAAATATGCGCCCGCCGTCGATGTTTTCACATGAGGAAGCCCCGGAATCTTATCCAGCCTGCGGCGCTGCTCCAGCATGTCGCGGTTCACCCCGCCGCCGCCATCGCCATAGCCGTAGGATACGAGCAGATCCCTGTTCATCTCCTTTTCGCTGTAGCTGTCCCAGACGCCCTTCACTGTGCGGGGGACGAGCTGCCCGTTATAAGTATAAAACCAGCTGTCTTCCGGACGGTCCGGCTCCGGTGTCGTGATAAAGTGTGTCAGTACCCTGCTGCCGTCGATGCCCTTCCAGTAAAATGTATCATGAGGCATCCGGTTATACTGATTCCAGCTTATCTTCGTTGTCATGAACATATCGATGCCGGATTTTTTCAAAATCTGCGGCAGAGCCCATGAATATCCGAACACATCCGGAAGCCATAAAAATTCAACGTCCTTTCCGAACTCTTCCTTTATAAACCTGCTTCCGAGCAGTATCTGACGGGTCAACGATTCCCCGCTTGTTAAGTTACAGTCCGCTTCGACCCACATACCGCCGTCCGCTTCCCAGCGTCCCTGCGCAACCCGCTCTTTTATCTGTTCATACAGCTCCGAGTTGTCCTCTTTTACCCACTCGTACAGCTGAGGCTGTGTCTGCAGAAAGAAATATTCCGGGAACATCTCCATCAGACGCATTACCGTTGAAAAGGAACGCTCACACTTCTCACGGGTATTTTTAAGTCTCCACAGCCATGCCGTATCGATGTGAGTATGTCCTACCGTATAAACATTGATATCAGAACGCTTGTCCATTCCGTCAATGGCATCATTCAGCATATCATCCGCCTTTTTTACAGACTCATAAAAGCTGTCGCTGCCCGGATAAGACCAGTCTATCACATAAAACACCCTGTCCAGCGCGGTCAAAAGCTCATGATGCAGCGGCTCCTTTTCTGAAAGCTGCTGTACCGTTTTGAGCACCATCGAGCCCAGATAATACAGGTCATCCGTACTCTCATCCAGCCATCCAAGGAATGCGCTCTTTAAGCGGTGCTCCATCTCCCTGGGCTGTCCGCCGCCTTCCAGTCCCGACCAGAGGCGAAACGTAAGACTCACCTCTTTGCCGTATTTCTCCGGCTTAAAAAATACTTCCTTATGGTTTGCATCCACCCCCTGATAACGCTCCCCATCTACATATAAAAGCGATTCAAATCCGAAATTATTCCCGTCTCCCGTCATGCCAAAGTCAAACACACCGACCGCGCGCTTTCCTTCCCACTCTGCAGGAATATATGCGTCAGCATGCAGCCACAGATACAGGTCGCGCCCCTTCCAGTCAGCGCCCAGCGGCATCTTCTCCCATCCTGAAAAATCCGTCGGCGCATCCGGGTTCACAAGCCCTGACGTATCCTGTTTTGCCAGAAATTCTGAAAAGGGTTTCGTCTCCCGATAACGGTACTGCGCCAGCTCAGCAATCCTGCCTTCCAGCTTTCTTTCCGTAAAAAACATGTGTATTTCCTCCCAAAATATCAATTTAAATCACAGAAACTGTTACGCCTGAGTTCATCTTACCGCATTTTTCTTTCCTGTACAATCCCCTCAAAACTCCCTGCGCCCCAGCCGCACATCTTCCATATATTCCGCCAGTTCCTCCAGAAGATGGTCAAACAGATAATTCCGGTCTCTGACCTTTTCTTCTCCGCTCTTTTTGGGCTCACGGCTTTTTTCCATCTGCTCCCGGATAAGCTTCTGCGTGACCTCGACCTCCTCCAAAAGCTCCCGCGCAGACATCCTGCGCGCGCCCTGTCCGTAAATGATGACCTGTTCGAGAGCATCCGACGTAGCAACCGTCACTTTCGCGCCCCGCCCGATGCGATGCACCGTTTTTTCGATATACTGGTCTGCCGTTTCCGCCTCTTTTGTGAATACCACATGGATGTTGTGATAACGCTGCACGCTCCCCTGTCCGCCCTCCACGCGGTAGGCGTCGAACACGAGGATGAGCGTACATTTATGGAAGCCCTGATAGTTGCACAGCATGTCCATCAAAAGTCCCCGCGCGCTCTCGATATTCACCTTCGCAAGCTCCCTTAAATCTTCCCATGAAAAAATGATGTTATAGCCATCTACCAGGAGATATTCCTCCTCCGGCTTTTTTATTTCTGCCGTCCTTTTGGGGAAGCTGTCTACCTCAAAGCTGCTGCGCTCAAAAAGCCTTCCGGGCTTTTGCTCCTGCCGTCGCTTTTTATAACCGCCGCGCTCCTGTTCCGATTTCCTGTATGTCCGGTTAAAAATCTCTTCCAGTTCTTCCTGACTGATAAAGGGCTGCTCTGCTTCCTGTCTGCGCCCTTTTTTCGGCCGGCTGCCGTCCGGGATGCCGGCAGCGCCGTCAAAAACCGCTCCGTTTTCTTCCGCGCTGTCCTTATCCCATGTATCCGGGTCATAGCAGGCTTCCAGGTGCATATATTCCTCCACCTGATCCCACGGCACAACAAATCCCGCCCCGTGCGCGCAAAATACAGAAGACGGCGTGTTGTCCAAATCCGCTTCCGGGTCATACCCGGCAGTCGCTATTACCTCTTCTGCATTGTGGCACGGCTCATATCCGCCTAATGTACAGAACAGATGACCGCGCCCTCTCGTATATGCCGTTACTTCCTGCTGATAGCCTCTCATGCAGGCGACGGGAGCCTTTCCCGTGAGTAAGGCGCGCTCTCCCTCCAGCTGCGGCGGCGTAAAGCTGCCATACATCCTCTGGACATCTGTCATAGCGCGTCCTACATTCTCCGCGGGAAGTTCCAGCCGGAATTCGTAAACCGGCTCCAGCAGGATGCTCTTTGTCCGCATCAGCCCCTGACGGAGCGCCCGCCACGCCGCCTCCCGGAAATCTCCGCCCTCCGTATGCTTCAAATGTGCCCGCCCGGTCAAAAGCGTTACCTTCATATCCGTGACCTCTGCTCCGCACAGCACACCTTTATGGCGTTTTTCCTCCAGCTGCCCTATTGCCAGCCTCTGCCAGTTTCTGTCCAGCACATCCTCACTGCACGCCGTGCCAAACTGCATCCCCATGCCGCGCTCCAAAGGCTCCAGCAAAAGATGCACCTCTGCATAATGCCGCAGCGGTTCAAAATGTCCTACTCCCTCTGCCGACTCTGCAATCGTTTCCTTATAAACGATACTTCCTTCTCCAAAGGATACCTGTACGCCGTACCGCTCACGGATCTGATCTTTCAGGATTTCCATCTGCACCTCTCCCATTACCTGGGCGCAGATTTCCCCTGAAGCCTCTTCCCACACGATAGAAAGCTCCGGTTCTTCCTCCTCAAGCTGACGCAGATGACGGAGCATCGTATGCGTATCCATGTCCTCCGGCAGCTCTATCCGGTAAGTCAAAACCGGCTCCAGCACCGGAATCTGCGGCTCGCTCTCCATTCCAAGCCCTTCCCCCGCAAAGGTTCGTGAAAGCCCCGTCACCGCACAGATTTCCCCAGCCGATACCTCCGTCACATTTTCATATCCGTCTCCCGCATACAGCCGGATCTGATCTGCTTTTTCTTCCCAACGTTCCTCTGTACCTTCGACATTTGTATTGCCGCCGGAAGTTCTGCCACCTATATTTTCCCCGTTTGATACAAGCTGTTTGACCTTCAGGCTGCCTCCCGTAATCTTCATGTGAGTCAGACGATTGCCCTGACCGTCCCGCGTTATCTTATAGACCCGCGCGCCAAAGCTGTCCGGATACTGCTTCTGGCGCATCATCTTTTCCATTCCCGCCAGCAGTCCGTCTACGCCGCACACCTTTAATGCGGATCCGAAAAAACACGGAAACAGCTTCCGCAGCCGAACCAGACCGGCAATATCTTCCCAGTCCGGCTCTTCCCCTTCCAGATACCGTTCCAAAAGCCCGTCGTCGCATATCGCTGCATTTTCCCAAAAATCCTCGTCTACAGCCAGCGCACCGCTCCCAAAAGGCTGTGCCCCGGCTGCCCTCGCTTCTTCATCCGCCGTCTCCGGCATGGACATCAGACGCACACAGTTTTTATCCAGCCGCTCCTGCAGCTCTTCCATGAGCACCCCTTCGTCCGTGCCGTTCTGATCCATCTTGTTGACAAACAAAAACGTCGGAATCTGATAACGCGCCAGAAGCCTCCACAGCGTTTCCACATGCCCCTGAACGCCGTCCGCTCCGCTTATCACAAGCACCGCATAATCCAGTACCTGCAGAGTGCGTTCCATTTCCGCCGCAAAATCCACATGTCCCGGCGTATCCAGAAGCGTCACGCTGCAATCTCCTATATCCAGCCGCGCCTGCTTTGAAAAAATAGTGATCCCCCGCGCGCGTTCCATCTCGTTCGTATCCAGAAAGGCGTCCTGATGGTCTACCCTGCCGAGCCTGCGCAGCATTCCCGTCCGGTACAATATTGCTTCCGCAAGCGTAGTCTTTCCCGCGTCCACATGGGCCAACAGACCGGCACATATGTGTTTTTTCGTTTTTTCAGATTCTTGTCCGCCCATTAAAAAACGCCTCCCTTCATGATGGCATAATACTGGATTATACCACAAAAGGAGGCGCCGGTCGAGATGCCATGCTCTATTTGATTGTCTATCCTACCCAGATGGCATACCCGAATGCTCCCAGACAGCTTCCTGAATATGATTCCGACATCATCATGGTTCCAGTCGGAAGAAACCTGCCTATCTCAACCTCGCAATCTCTGGCATTAAGCGCAACCGTCACCTTTTTTTCATTCAAATTCCTTTCATAAATATATAAACCGTTTTCATCTGCCACGATTTCCCGAAATGCCCCTGTCATCAACGCCTCATTTTCCTTGCGAAGCATAATCAGCTTCTTGAAAAAGTCACGTTCATCCTGCTTCGGCTGCTTCCATGGCATCGGTCCGCGCAAACTCAATTCCTGATTTCCATCCATGCCCAGCTCGTCTCCGTAAAACACGCTCGGCGCTCCCGGCATCGTAAAGAGAAAGACTTCTGCAAGACGGAATCTCCGTATATCCCCCTGACAATAGGACAAAAACCTGTTTACATCATGGCTGTCCAGCAAGTTTAACTGTCCCTGCAGTACACCGGTCGGATACCGGTATATCATATCGGTTATTCTTCCCGCAAATTCCTTTGCATTTATCTTTTCTGTACCAAAGAAATCACGACAGTTTTTGCGAAAATCATAATTCATTGTGGAATCAAACATATCGCCGCGCAGCCAGCTTCCGGAGCTTTCCCATATCTCTCCTATCATAACGCTTTCCGGGTCCGCTTCTCTGGTCGCTTTTTTATATGCTCTCCAAAACTCCCTATCTACTTCATTCGCAACATCAAGCCGCCATCCATCCACATGAAACTTTTCTATCCAATATCGCCCCACTTCTGCAAAATATTCCCTCACCTCCGGGTTAGAGCTGTTTAATTTCGGCATTTTCCTTTCATATGCAAAACAGCTGTAAGACGGCTTTTGCTCCGGGTCATCCGGCCTTATCACCGGAAACTCCAGGTCATAAAACCAGTCCCGATATCTTGATTGCTCTCCTTTTTTTACCACATCATCAAATGCAAAAAAGTACCAGCTGCAATGATTAAAAACACCATCGATAACGATATGCATCCCTCTGTCATGGACCGCCTCCACAAGTTCCAGAAACTCCCTGTCCGTTCCGAGATCAGGGCTTATATGATGATAGTCGAGCAGGTCATATTTATGATATTCCGCCGCCGTAAATATCGGATTTAAATAAATACAGTTAAATCCCATATCTGCGATATAATCCAGATTTTCCGTTATCCCCTTTATCGTCCCTCCCAGTCTTGAATGAAGTATCTGCCCGCTTTCCTCTTTCCTTTCGCCCGGCTTTCCAATTATTTTTCTTTTTCCCGAAGCAAAGCTGTCCGGAAAAATATTATACACAACGGCATGCTTTAACCACTCCGGTACCGTGCTTATCTCCTCTCTTCTCATAAACGGATACTGATAAAACTCGCTCCGTTCCTCCGGAAGCTGTTTTGAAAAAATATCCGCATACAAAAAAATCTGTTCTTCTCCATCATCCAGCTCAAAATAATAACACACTCTGGTATAAGGACTTTCAAACGTCACTTCATAAAAATCAAAATACATATCCGATGCTGTTTTTGTCATTTCTATCGGCGTAAAAACGACAGGATCTTTCGGATATACACGATCCCCATAATAGAGCGTACATCTTTCCAGATTTCCTTTTCCTGCCCGGAGTCGTATCGTCATATTCGTTTCACTATTGATAAAAGCATACTCCGACAACGGGATATGCGTGATTGCTTCTCTGCGTACCATTTTTTTCCTCCTGTCAAAATCTGATTTTTATCCTTTTACACCGCCTGCCGTCAGCCCCGATACCATATATTTCTGTATTTTAAAGAAAATAAACACCAGCGGAATGGATGTAAGGATAGATGCCGCGGAAAACATCGGCCAGCTCCTGCTATAATCATTCGACTGCAGCTGATACAACCCTCCTGCCAATGAATAGGTGCTGCTGTCGAGCAAAAAGGTTGTCGAAAACAGATACTCGTTCCATACTGTGACCAGTACCATAACGCATGTCACTATCGTTGCGGGTCTGGCCAGCGGCATGATTATCTTCCTTATCATCTGTCCGTCGCTTGCGCCATCTATTTTTGATGCTTCTTCTATTTCGACCGGAATGGTATCGAAATAGCCTTTCATATTCCAGATTGCAAACACGCACATGGAGCCCGCATATATCACTACCAGACCCATACGGGAATTTAACAGCCCTGTTATTTTTAAAACCCGAAAAAGCGCAAAGAGAGATAAAACCTGAGGAAATGCATTTAATACAATAAGGCTCTGAAGCAGACCTTTTCTCCCTTTAAAACGCCACCTCGATGCCGCATATGCAGCCGGTATCGCACAGCTCATCGCGACCAGTATCGTTCCTGCACTTAATAATAATGAATTTTTCAGCCATACCAGAAACGGCTCTTCCATCAGGAGCACGCGATAATTCTCTATCGTCACATTCTGAGGAAAAATAGACAGGCTTCCCGACAATGCGGCGCTTTTCCCGCTGAAAGATACGTTAATCGCATAAAAAACAGGTACCAGAGTGATGATACACAATGTAATATAGACCACATTCAACAAAATCTTTCGCATTGTGATCCCGGTTCTTTTTGATATCTTCTTTTTCATAATGCGTCCTCCCGCAGACTGCGATTTGTGAACATGGAAAACAGTATGATGACCACAAACAGGAGCATGCTGACAGCACTGGACAATCCGTAATTATTGGAAACAAAGGCATTCTGATGCGCATAGGTGATCACCGTATTCAAATCCGCGCCCGTCTTATAGCCTCGTTGCTGTGTCAAAAGATATATAATATCAAACTGTTTAAACGTAATGAATGTTGTCATGACCGCTGCCGGCGCAACTATCGGCCTTATCGCCGGGACCGTAACATAACGTATGGACGTCCAAAAACGCGCCCCATCCAGCTCCGCGCTTTCATATAAGCTTTTGTCCACACTTTGCAGCGCGCCGTCTATCGTAGCTATCATAAACGGCAGAGCCATCCAGAGATTCAATACCAGACAGGAACAAAACGCTATCACATTATTTCCTAGAAAATCAACCTTATCAAACCCGAATAACCGCAGTACTTTATTCAAAACTCCAAATTCTGTATTAAACATACCGACGCGCCAAAGCAGGATAGAAATATATGCCGGCATTGCCCAGGGAAGCATCAGCAATGTTTTATAGATACGGCTCACTCTTCTCAACAGCGACGAATTTAATCCAAGCGCAATAAAAAATCCGATGCCTATCTGCAATACCATATTGATTGCCGTCCACAAAATCGTCGTAAACAGCGCTCCCAAAAAACCGGAATCAAACTTAAAAAGAGCTCTGGCGTAATTGGAAAAACCGATAAACCTGTAATCATTCCAGTGGTACATATTCATATTCGTCACAGAAATATATCCTGTATACACGATTGGAAATACAAGAACAACCAATATCAAAAGAAGTGCCGGCAGCAAATATATCCATGACTTAAGTTTTTGTTTTTTTCTTTTCATCCCCAGCCTCCTCTCATAAATCGGGAGCGGCAAATTCCTCCCCCGCTCCCAATCCCGGCTCAACAGCTTACTGCATATCTGCAATTGCCTGCTCGGCTGCTTTTTGTGCATCCTGAGCTGCTTTTTCCACATCTTCCCCGTTCTTGTTCACTGCGACAAAGAGCGATTCCGCAGGTCCCCACATTACGCTCATTTCGGGAATATTCGGCATCGGCTGTGCCGTAGAAGCTGTCTTCTGTGTTGCTGTAATAACTTCATTTGCCGCTACATCAGTATCCTCATAAGCTTTACTGTTCGCAGGAGCACATCCGGCTTTCTTTGCAAGCGCTATTCCTACCTTCGGGTCAGATATTGCTACCAGCGCCTTTGCTATCGCCTCTTTTTTGGTTTCAGCCGCCGTCTTAAGAACACCTACTCCCTGTATCCCGGAATACGGAGCCATTCCTTCGCCATTCGGAAGCTTGATATCCGAAAGCGATACAACACCATACGAGATGCCGGCTTCTTCGATTCCCGGTATCAGCCACGGACCGCCGATAATGGCTGACGCTTTCCCTTCATTAAATAAAGTCGTTACGGTATTGTAATCTCCATCAGCTTCCAATAAGGCAAATTTCTTATTGTACTCGACAGCCTCCATCGTTTTTTCATCAGTAAATCCCGGCTGTGCATCTTCATTTATCACATACCCACCCAATCCATTGATAAACGGAGAAACATTGTATGCATTGGTATGCTGATTTACAACTGCATAAGTTCCTGCCGCTGTATCTGTGTGCTCCGTCATATACTCATACAATCCTTCGGTCGTTTCCGGCACATCGCCTTCCCAAAGTTCCTGATTATAGATAAACAGCAGCGTTTCAAAGTAAACCGGCAATAAATACTGCGTTTCATTCAACTGTCCCGCCTTTACCGTCATAGGCAGGGCATCTGCCACAAGGGCATCCGCATCTGTAATGTCCGATAATGGCGCCAACAGGTCCATTGCCACAAAGCTTCCAAGAACATCATGTGCGTAAAAATACATATCCGGCGCATTTTCCGCATCTGTTCCATACAATTTCAGCTGACCGGGCATATCTGTCTTTTTCTCAAATCGTACTGTAATCCCATCTGCTGTGAGCGTTTCATTTACTTCATCCTCAATAGTCTGCATGATAGCTTCATTTCCATCATGCCATATCTTAAGTTCTACAGCTTCTCCCGGCTCTTCCTGCTTCTCTGCATCCTGCGTTTGCTCTCCGGTTTCCTCCGACGTACCTGCTTCCTGTACCGCCGGCGTTTCTGTTGTACTCCCGCCGCATCCTGCCAGAGTATTCATACACATCAAAGCGGTCAATATCAAAGCGATTCTTTTTTTCATTCGGTTATTCCTCCCTTTACATTTTAAAACGTTACTCAATTTCACATATTCATAAAGCGCTTTACTTATTTTTCTTCTCATATACTTTCTATGTATTGATTATTTTCGTGAAATATTGTATCTTTTAATTGGATATTAGCATTGCATTTATACAAAGTCAATAATTTATCCCTTGTCATTTTACCCAAATTCATAAACCGTTTTACTATTTCAGGAGGTTTTTATGCCCTATACGATATCAGATGTAGCCAAAAAGGCCGGTGTCTCTACTGCCACTGTCAGCAAGGTCATCAATGATAAAATGTACGTTTCACCCAAAACAAAGGAAAAAGTGCTGCGTGTCATGAATGAGCTGAATTATACTCCTAACGTGGCAGCTTCCAATTTAGCCAAAAAATCCACAAAAAACATTTTATATGCCGACCGGTTTTATAACGGTCTTCCGTTCGAGAACCCCCATATGTTCAATATCATCTGCGGCGCGGAACACGAGTTGACCAGGCGCGGATTCCATCTTACGCTTTTTAATCTGGATAAAGATTCCCGAAAAATAGAACAGCTCATAGAAGATGCCATAACGAGCAAATCCGCCGATGGAATGATACTAAACGGCGCACTGGTCACCCCACAGCTGGAACGGATAATGCTGAACCATGATTTTCCTCAGATATGTATCGGTAAGCCCAAATTTGAGACCATCCTTTCATGGATAGATACCAATAATTCCTTATCTGCCAATTTGGCCGTCGACCATTTATTGCGGTGCGGCTGTAAAAAGCTCGCCTTTATGGGCGGTCAGAAGGAGGACAAAATTTTTATTGACCGCTTGAAAGGCTTTCAGCTCGCTTTACAGAAAAATGGCATCACAACTCCCGACGGATTTATAACCTATAACGAACCAGATATTGATACCATCTGTCATACCGCGTCAGAACTGTTACAACGTCCCGACCGACCTGACGGCATCATCTGCACCAACAGCCTGATGACCGTTGGCACCATGCGTGCCATCGAGCTTCTCCGCCTTAAGATGCCGGATGATGTAGCGCTCATCGCTTTTGACGATTACCCTTATACGCCGCTCCTATCCCCCAAACCGACCGTCATCGAAATCGACCTGTTCAGCCTCGGAGTTCATGCTGTCAGTCATCTGATGCGCCGAATGAAAGACCCTGCTACCTTGATACAGACATATACCGCCTTGCCCAGGCTTATACAGAGAGAAACTACGATTCAGAGCACCTGTCCGCCAGTGTCGCCATAAAAACCTGATCTATCGTGGTCTCCCTTTTGTATTCTCCTGACCGTTTCAAATACTCCCCGCAACGTGCCGACAAGTAAACCGACCTGCCGCTTCCAAACGCAGCTCCATCCTTCCTCCGGTTTTATCTACGCTCCCGCATAGGTATTTTTACATAATTTCCGATATTCCGAAGGGGTGATTTTCATTTCCCGCAGGAATTCCCTGTTAAAATAGCTGACGTTATTAAAGCCGCATAAAGTACATATTTCCGCCACTTTTTTATCGGATGCAGCAAGCCATGCACAGCTCTTTTTTATACGGCACCGCTTCAGCCAGGTAAATGGCGTTTCCCCCATATCCCTGTGAAATCTGCGACACAGCTGCCCTTCGCTCATGTGAGCGGTCTGCGCGAGCATTTCCAGTGAAATCTCTTCCTGATAATGTGCCTGGATATAATCTGCTACCTTCTGCATATCCTCCGGCCGCTGTTTTGCTGCTGTCTTCGAAAAGCATCTGTTGTAAAGCTGCTGCCAGATGACCGCAATAAGTCCTGCCGCTGCCAGACGACAGTCCGCTCCTCCTCCGTCTCTGATATCCTCCAGTTCAAAAAGCCGCTTTAAATCATCCAATACCTCCTGCTGCCAGTCTTCCTCTTTCCGCAAAATACAACAGCATTCCAACGCGTCCTGAAACACCGGCTGCAAATATCGTACAAATCCCGCCCCTCTTCCCGGGTCTGCGATCAGATCGCCCGAAAACACCAGCGCGCGGAACGAACCGCCTCTGTTTTCCAGAGAAGTCGCCCCATGTAAAAGATTTCCCGGAACAAAAACCGCTTCCCCCGCACATACAATAAAACTGCGGTCCTCCACAACAAATTTGACCGTCCCTGCCTCCAGATAATACAGCTCCATCTCCGGATGCCAGTGCAGATAAAGCGCCTGTGTATCTCTTTCCCCAAAAAAACTCCGATGAACGGAATAGGGCAGCGCTCCTGTCATATGCACGATATTTTCTCTATAACTCCCCTTTTTATCCTGTCTCACTTACGCAACCCCTTTTTCATGCTATTTTTCCCTCTATTACAATGGTATACATCAATATTGTACCATGTTTGCACAAAATTATGAAAGACTTTTTAAGTATCCCGGATTATGCTTAAACCAGAAAGAAAATACAGCTCAAAAGCTCACAGCGCTTTAAGGAGGTATATATGCAGTATTTTGAAATTCAAAACGACAGCCTTATTTTCCGGGAAAACGGCGAAACCGTGATGGTAAGCCCATGGGGGCCCGACAGCCTGCGCGTCCGCTCAACCATTTTAGGCGACATCGAAGACAGCAGCGCAGCACTTCTGCAGCCGGCTTTTTCACAGGCGGACATCTCTGTCGAGGACATGAAAGCCGTCATCACCAATGGAAAAATCCGTGCTGAACTTATCGTTCAGCCCTGGGGAAATAATCTTCAGATTACCTTTTATAATCAAAAAAATGAAATTCTTTTACAGGAAATCCCCAATGGCGGAGCGCTCTGCCTCCGCCCCCGTTCCTTTCAGGCTCTTCCCGGAGGCGGCTACTCTTTAAAGGCAACCTTTGTTTCCGATTCGTCTGAAAAGATTTACGGTATGGGACAATATCAGCAGGAGGCAATGAACCTAAAGGGCTATAATCTGGAGCTCGCCCACCGCAATTCCCAGGCCAGCATCCCTTTTTATATCTCCAGCCTCGGATACGGATTTTTATGGAACAATGCCGCCGTTGGAGAAGTACATTTCGGCATGAACACGACCGAATGGACCGCCCGCTCCTCCCGCCAGCTGGACTACTGGATAACCACCGGAGACACTCCTGCCGCCATCGAGCGGTCCTATGCGGACGCTACCGGAAAAGCCCCGATGATGCCCGAATACGGGCTCGGCTTCTGGCAGTGCAAGCTGCGCTATTACAATCAGGAACAGGTTCTGAACGTTGCCCGCGAATACAAAAAACGCGGCATTCCGCTTGACGTTATCGTCATCGATTACTATCACTGGCCGCGCTGCGGCGACTGGCGCTTTGACGAGGAATACTTCCCTGACCCGAAAGCCATGGTCGATGAGCTCAAGGAAATGGGGATTGAAACGATGGTCTCCATCTGGCCGCAGGTGGACTGGCGCAGTGAAAACTATGAAGAAATGAAACAGCAGGGGCTGCTCGTCAAAATCAATTCCGGCATCGACGTACAGATGATATTCCATGGAAACAACGTGTTCATGGACGCCACCAATCCCCGGACGCGGAAATATGTCTGGGAAAAATGCAAAAAAAATTATGCTGATCTCGGCATCAAAACCTTCTGGCTGGACGAGGCGGAACCGGAATTTACTACCTATGAATATGAAAATTACCGGTATCATGCAGGCCCCGTTATAGAAACCGGCAATATCTACCCCCGGGAATATGCCCGCCTGTTTTACGAAGGTCAAAGGGAAAGCGGACAGGATGACATCGTCAACCTCATCCGTTGCGCCTGGGCCGGCAGTCAGCGCTACGGTGCACTTGTCTGGTCCGGCGATATCATGTCAACCTACGAGGATTTCCGTAAACAGATATGCGCCGGCATTCATATGGGTCTGTCCGGTATCCCGTGGTGGACGACCGATATCGGAGGTTTCCATGGAGGACAGATTGCTGACGAGGGCTTCCGCGAGCTGCTTGTCCGCTGGTTCCAGTTCGGCGCCTTCTGCCCTGTCATGCGGCTTCACGGCTGCCGCCAGCCCTCCACTCCCATCATAAACCGCGCCGGAGAAGAGCGGGAAGGCACAGGCGCTGATAATGAGGTATGGAGCTTCGGAGAGGAAGCCTACCCCATCCTTGTAAAATTCATCCAGCTCCGGGAGCTTCTTCGTGATTACACAAGGTCTCTTATGAAGCAGGCACATGAAAACGGCGACCCGGTCATCCGCGCCCTGTTTTATGAATTTCCGGATGATAAGGAATGCTGGGATATCACCGATTCCTACCTGTTCGGCTCCGATATCCTCGTCGCTCCCGTATGCCACGAAAAGGCAAGAAGCCGCCGGGTGTATCTTCCTTCCGGCGCATCCTGGACGGACGCGCGCACCGGTCAGATTTATTCCGGCGGTCAGTGGATCGATGCCGATGCTCCTCTGGACACCCTCCCTGTCTTTTTACGGGATGGCCAACAGGAATATCTCATCGGAAAGCTTTGATTTTCTGCAAAAAAAGGCGGCTTATACAGCCGCCTTTTTTGCACTCTTTTCCATACACAGCCCTGCCAGAAGCAGAAGCGGAAAGATAAGCGCTGCGAAAATTCCTTTCCGCAGATCTTCCCCAAACAGACCTGACACGAATCCGACGAGCGTCGGGCCTCCTGAGCAGCCAAGATCTCCTGCCAGCGCCAGAAATGCAAACATTGCCGTGCCGCCCTGTCTTAACACCGCCGCGGATTTGCTGAACGTGCCCGGCCACATGATACCTACCGACATTCCGCACAGCGCACAGCCCAAAAGTGCCACCGCCGGGATGGGGATGAGCGCGATGCTCAGATAGGAAATCATGCACAGGATACAGCTCAGCTTCATAAACTTATCCAAATCTATCTTTTCCCCGTATTTACCGTAAAAGGCTCTGGAAGCTCCCATCAGTATGGCAAAAGCCATCGGACCTGCCAGGTCTCCGACAGTCTTGCTCACCCCCAGCCCTTTTTCCGCCAGCGTGGACGCCCACTGGCTCACCGCCTGCTCGCTTGCTCCGGCACATGTCATCATCAAAAGGAAAATCCAGAATACCTTCGTAGAAAACAGCTCCTTTAACGACAGTCCCTTTTCCCCTTCTTCTACCAGCGGCGCCATCGGCACGCGTGTAAACGCGACAGCATTTGCAAGCGGTATCACTGCCCAGATTAACGCCATAAACTTCCAGTTTTCGATCCCGAATACCGCAAAAAACAGAGTGGACAAAAGCACCACTCCCACATGTCCCCAGCAGTAAAAGGAATGCAGCATACTCATGACGCTCTCCTTATTTCGGGTCGGGCACGCCTCCACCACAGGACTGACCAGAACCTCTAAAAGCCCGCCGCCCACTGCATACACTAGCACAGCTGTCAAAAGTCCGGCAAAGGGCGGCATCACCTCAGGCAGAACTGTCAAAAGCACCAGCCCCGCTGCCGCGCAGATGTGCGCGATCACCATTGACGCCCGATAACCTATCTTATCCACAAATCCGATGGACAACAGGTCAACTGCAAGCTGAAGCAGAAAATTCAGCGTAATCAGCAATGTGATCTGTGACAGAGGAATCCCATAAGTACTTTGGAAGGTCAAAAACAAAAGCGGTACAAAATTATTGACGATTGCCTGCACAATATACCCCGTAAAGCAGGCATAAATAGTTTTCTGATAATTCTTTGCCATTTCAGATCCGTTTCAACACATACTCTCTCGTACCAAGGCCGATTTTTTCGCCCTGTTCCAGTGTCGCCTTCCATTCAATATTCGGATTGGAATCCTTGAAATGATCATGATGACAATGCCAGTTTTCCTGTGCCAGATGCTCGCCCAGCTGACTGTCCGCAATCGGAGTTGCCTTCAGACAGGCATCCGCGCACGCCTGATCCAGCGCAACCGGGTCAAAGCTTGCAAACATTCCGATATCAGGAAGGATAGGCGCATCGTTTTCACCGTGGCAGTCACAGTTGGGACTGATATCCTGCACCAGCGAAATATGGAAGCACGGGCGGTCCTGACAGACTGCCATCGCATATTCCGCCATCTTCCGGTCCAAAAGCTCATTTGCGCAGTCATTGGAATTGTATACAGCATCAAAGCTGCATGCACCGATACAACGTCCGCATCCCTTACACAGATCATAATCGATTACTGCCTTACCGTCCACATAGGAAATCGCGTCGCTTCCGCATTCCTTCGCGCAGCGGTGACATCCTCTGCACAGTTCTGCGTCAATTGCAGGTTTTCCGCTTGTATGCTGCTCCATTTTCCCGGCGCGGCTTCCGCATCCCATGCCAATGTTTTTGATCGCGCCGCCAAAGCCCGTAGATTCATGTCCCTTAAAATGTGTCAGACTGATAAAAATATCGGCATCCATTACCGCCCGTCCGATCTTCGGCGCAGGACAATACTCTGCATTTGCGACAGGTACCTCTACCTCGTCCGTTCCGCGCAGTCCGTCTCCGATAATGATCTGACAACCCGTTGTAATCGTGTTAAATCCATTCAGATTCGCACAATCCAGATGCTCCAGCGCATTTTTTCTGCTGCCCGGATACAGCGTATTGCAGTCAGTCAAAAACGGCATCCCGCCCTGCTCCTTACACAAATCAGCTACCGCTTTCGCATAATTCGGACGCAGAAATGCAAGATTTCCCAATTCTCCGAAATGCATCTTGATTGCTACGAACTTACCGTTCATATCAATATTTCTGATCCCCGCTGCAATACAGAGCTTTTTTAACTTATCCAGCTGGCTCGTCCCTACCTGACATCGGAAATCCGTAAAATAAACCGTTGACTTTTCCATTCTCTCGTTCTCCTTCGCATTTTTCTGTTATTTTGATCCATGATCTGTTGTTACTGCTGCCCGGCACACATTGTCACAGCCACCTTGATGACGCCGTCCTGCCTGCCTTCAAATACCTCATATGCCCGCTCGATATCCTCCAGGGCAAAGCGATGTGTGATGAGCGGCGTTGTATCGATTTTCCCCGCCTCTATCAGTTCCAGTATCTCCGCGCAGTCGCAGCCGTCCACACCGCCTGTTTTAAAGGTCAGATTTTTCCCGTACATATCAGGCAGCGGAAGACTCTGTGCCTCGTCATAAAGCGCAACCACTGTCACGACCGCATTGGGACGGGCACATTTCCACGCAAGTTCGAAGGTATTCTTCGCGCCTGCGACCTCCAAAACCACATCGGCTCCTCCGTGATCAGAGTTTTTTCGCACAAACTCCTCGCATTCCTCAGGAGCGCAGACGAGCACATCAGGATAATGCTCCCGCACGAATCCGGCTCTCGCCGTATCTTTTTCACATACGATAAGCCTTTTCGGCTTTTTTAACATCGCGCACAGCAGCGTACAAATTCCCGTCGGCCCTGCCCCTATGACCAGAACGGTATCCTCCTGCGAAATCTCCGAAATCCTCGCTGCCCAGAAGCCCGTTGCCAGAATATCTCCCACAAACAGCGCCTGCTCATCGCTGACGCTGTCCGGAATCCGGTTCAGTCCCTGGTCTGCATACGGTACACGCACATACTCCGCCTGTCCGCCGTCAATGCGGCAGCCTAACGCCCAACCGCCATTTTCATCCGTACAGTTATTCACATATCCATTCCGGCAGAAAAAACATTCGCCGCAGAAGGTCTCTACATTTACGGTCACCCTATCTCCCGGTCTGACCGTTTTCACCTCTGTTCCGACCTGCTCCACAATGCCGACCATCTCATGTCCTACCGTAATTCCCGGCACTGCGCGGGGCACGGAACCGTGCTTTATATGAAGGTCGCTCGTGCAGATGGATGCCAGCGTTACCCGGACGACCGCATCGCGGGGATCGATCAGCTCCGGCTTTGGTTTGTCCATCAGTATAAACTTTCCATGTTCTGTATAAGTTAATGCTTTCATAAAACATTCCTCATTTTCCTGTTTTACCGCTAGTTTATCACATCCCGTCAAAAAAATCGAGAGGACGGCGCACAAACGCCTCCTCTCAGATCAGCTCCGTCCATATCCGGTACTTCCCGCTTTTTTCACTTCATTTCTGTTTTAAATCTGCTTACAGATAAGCGCCCCCATCTCGCTGGTAGACAGCGCCTTTTCGCCTTTTACCGCGATATCCGCCGTCCGATACCCGGCATCGAGCACCGTCTCCACCGCCTTTTCTATCGCATCTGCTTCCGCCCCGAGACCAAAGGAATAACGGAGCATCATCGCACAGGACAATATTGTCGCTATCGGATTGGCAATCCCCCTGCCCGCAATGTCCGGCGCCGATCCATGGATGGGCTCATACATCCCCTTCCCGCTCTCGTTGATGGATGCCGAAGGCAGCATACCGATAGAGCCCGTTATCATGGACGCCTCATCCGACAGGATATCGCCGAATAAGTTTCCTGTCACTATCACATCAAACTGTCCGGGGTTGCGTACCAGCTGCATCGCGCAGTTATCCACATACATATCCGTATATTCCACCTCCGGATATTCCTCCCGGATTCGATGCATCGTCTCACGCCATACCCTGCTGGTTTCCAGTACATTCGCTTTATCGACAGAGCACACCTTCTTATTGCGCTTCATCGCCATTTCAAAGGCTCTCCTGCCGATACGCTCAACCTCATATACCGAATAATTCATATCATCCGCGCCGATCTCTCCCCAGCCCTTTTCACTCTCCCGGCGATAATGTTTTCCAAAATACACGTCGCCCGTCAGCTCACGGCAGACCAGGATATCAAATCCATCTCCGATAAATTCGGATTTTATCGGGCAGGCGTCTGACAGCGCCCGATGCATCTGCGCCGGACGCAGGTTTACAAACAGACCGAGCGCGGAACGCAGCCCCAGAAGCGCCTTTTCCGGGCGTATTTCCGAAGGAACCTCGTCCCATTTCGGGCCTCCTACAGCACCCAGCAATACCGAATCCGCATTTTTACAGATTTCTATCGTCTCCTCCGTCAGCGGAACTCCGTTCATATCTATCGAGCATCCGCCCGCCAGTACCTCCTGATAATGAAATGTATGGCCAAACCTTTCGCCCGTCCGGTCGAGCACCTTCATCGCTTCCGTCACGATTTCCGGCCCGATACCGTCTCCTTTGACAACCGCAATATTGTATTCCATAGGCTTACTCCTCCCGTTCTTTTAAGGACTTCAACAGTCCGCCCGCCTTGATGATGTTCTGGATAAACGGCGGAAAAGCTGCTGCCTGATAGGTTTCGCCCCTGCTCTCATTTGTGATGACGCCTGTATCAAAATTGACAGAAACGATATCCCCGTCCTCTATCGCATTTGCCGCCTCCTCACATTCCAGTATCGGCAGCCCGATATTGATGGCGTTCCGGTAAAAAATACGGGCAAAGGAAGCCGCAATCACACAGGAAACTCCATTCTCTTTCAGGACGAGCGGCGCATGCTCACGAGACGAACCGCAGCCGAAATTTCTGGTCGCCGCAACGATATCACCCGGCTTCATTTTTTTGACAAACTCTGCGTCTATATCCTCCATCGCATGCGAAGAAAGCTCCTTTGCATCCGCGATATTCAGATACCGCGCCGGGATTATCACATCCGTATCGACATTATCGCCATATTTAAAAACTCTGCCTCTTGCATTCATGTTCGCGCTCTCCTCTCTTATTTCAGCTCATCCGGCGCACAGATATAGCCTGCTGCCGCGCTGGCTGCCGCTACTGCCGGACTTGCCAGATAAATTTCCGAGGTAATATGTCCCATCCGTCCGACGAAATTCCGATTCGTCGTGGAAACGGCTCTTTCTCCATGAGCAAGAATACCCATATGACCGCCCAGACACGGACCGCAGGTAGGTGTCGAAACAATTGCGCCCGCTTCAATAAATATCTTCGTCAGCCCCTCTTCCATGCATTGGAGATAAACCTCCTGCGTGGCAGGAATGATGATAGTGCGTACATCCGGATGCACCTTCCGTCCCTTGAGGACAGCCGCCGCCGCACGCATGTCCTCGATACGGCCGTTCGTACAGGAACCGATGACCGCCTGCTGTATCTCGATATGCCCAAGCTCCGCTATCGTCTTTGTATTTTCCGGCAGATGCGGACAGGCTACCGTCGGCTCGAGCGCGGAAAGGTCGACCTCTATCTCCCGGTCATAGACCGCATCCTCATCCGCTTCAAATACTGTGACCTCCCGGTCGACGCGTTCCCTGATATAAGCCATCGTTTTTTCATCCACCGGGAAAATCCCGTTCTTTGCGCCCGCCTCGATCGCCATATTGCAGATGGTAAACCGGTCGTCCATCGACAGGGAGGCAACTCCCTCTCCTGCAAACTCCATCGACTGATACAACGCTCCGTCCACTCCTATCATCCCGATGATATGCAGTATCACATCCTTGCCCGATACCCACGGCTTCAGCCTGCCCTTTAATACAAACCGTATCGCTCCCGGCACCTTAAACCATGCCTTACCGGTCGCCATTCCCGCCGCCAGATCCGTGGAACCGACGCCGGTTGAAAATGCGCCCAGCGCCCCATAGGTACAGGTATGGCTGTCTGCGCCAATGATCAGCTCTCCCGGCGCAACCAGTCCTTTCTCCGGCAGCAGCGCATGCTCGATTCCCATTGCTCCCACATCAAAAAAATTTACAATACCGTGTTTTTTGGAAAACTGCCGGCATTCCATACACTGTTCTGCAGATTTAATATCTTTATTCGGCGCAAAGTGGTCCATGACCAGCGCAATTTTCGTATTATCGAACACCTTATCAAAACCGGCCTTTTCCATTTCCCGGATAGCGACCGGCCCCGTAATATCATTGGCGAGCGTCAGATCCACATTTGCCTCTATCAACTGACCTGCTGTTACTGCCTCCATCCCCGCATGCCTTGCAAGTATCTTCTGCGTCATCGTCATTCCCATATTGTTTTCTTCCCCCTGTCCCTATTCGATAAAATACTTGTTTATGCCATTGATATAAGCCTTGATGGAAGCTTCTATCACATCAACCGAAACGCCGCGCCCGGTTACGACATCTTCTCCGCTGTCTATCTTAAGCTTAACGATAGCCTCTGCCTGAGCGTCCTCGCCGTCCGTTACAGAATTCAGCGAATAATCTGTCAGTTCGATATCTTTACCTACTATCTTATTAATAGCACGGAACGCTGCGTTGATCGGGCCATCCGATGCAGCGACGCGTTCAAATACCTCATTGCCTTTTTTCACACGGATAACGGCCGTAGAAGTGATGGAATTTCCGGAATTGATCACAAAACGGTCCAGCGTATATCGTTCTGCACCGGAAACCGGAACCGCACCGACCAATGCCTCCAAATCCCTGTCCTTAATGACTTTTTTCTTATCTGCCAACACCTTGAACTTTTCAAATGCCTTATCAAGGCTTTCTTTATCCAATGAATAGCCCAGCTCCCGCAGACGGTCTTCAAATGCATGCCTTCCGGAATGTTTCCCCAGAACGATGGCATTTTTCGGAATCCCGACCGATTCCGGTGTCATGATCTCATAGGTCTGCTTATTTGCCAATACGCCATGCTGATGAATACCGGATTCATGTGCAAAGGCATTTGCGCCGACAATCGGTTTTGTCGGTGCGATAGAAACGCCTGTAATGGTTTGAATCATACGGCTGGCGCGGTAAATCTGCTTTGTATCGATATTGCATTCGATACCATAGGCATCCTTACGGGTATTGAGCGCCATCACGCACTCTTCCATGGACGCATTTCCCGCACGCTCACCGATACCGTTTATCGTACACTCTATCTGGTCTATCCCCGCCTGTACCCCTGCCAGTGAGATAGCGACCGCCATGCCGAGGTCATTATGCACATGACAGGACAGCACGACATTTTCAATCCCCTGCGTATGCTCGCGGATATAACGCACGCGCGCCGCATATTCGTCCGGTATCATATAACCGACCGTATCCGGGATATTCAGCGTCGTAGCGCCCGCCCTGATAGCCGTTTCAAACACACGGCACAAAAAATCAAGCTCCGAACGGGTGGAGTCCTCTGCGGAAAACTCCACATCGCTGCAATATTTTTTCGCATAAGCAACATGATGAGCGACCGACTCTATCACCTGCTCCGGCGTCATTTTCAATTTGTACTGCATATGGATCGGAGAAGTGGCGATAAAAGTATGGATACGCGCCGATTCCGCTTTCCGGATGGCATTCCATGCTGCGTCGATATCCTTCTCGCTGCTGCGCGCCAGCGAGCAGATAGTGGAGTTTTTAACGGTATCCGCTATCGCTGCAATAGCCGCCGCATCTCCAGGGGAGGCGATAGCAAAACCCGCTTCGATGATATCCACACGCAACGCCTCCAACTGTCTGGCCACTTCGATTTTCTCGTTCAGGTTCATGCTGCATCCGGGAGACTGCTCACCATCCCGTAGGGTCGTGTCAAAAATCTTAATCGTTCTGCCCATTTTCTTGTCCTCACTTTCATGATTCGTAGCGCTCAGGGACGAAAAACATATAAAAGAATAAAAAAAGCTCCGTCCCTTAATCCAAACATTAAGAGACGAAGCATTCACTCCGCGGTACCACTCTCATTGCCGCAAACGCGGCCGCTCAATACGCATCCAACAACGCGCCTCCCCTGTAACGGTGGGAATCCGTTCCATCCTACCGGCAAAACAGCTTTCAGTGGACAGCTCCCGGACCAGTTTCATCGCTTCCTGACGCTGCCTTGCACCGGCCGGCAGCTCTCTGCAGACAGAACCACGATTACTTTTTCCGTTCATCACCTTTTTAATATGGTATTATCATATTCTCTGAAAGGTGAGTTGTCAAGCGCTTTTTTACTGCATCACATTATCCCACAAAAGATTCGAGCATATCTGTCTCTATCATAATGCTCATGCTCCTATTTTTCCGCAGAATATCTCATATAAATGCAGGTTTCCAAAATATAATTCAAATTAGGTCAAACTATGCCAAACTGCCACAGCCAAAAACGAGGGGAAAGAGGGCTGAAAAGTAGCTCCCAAAACACCCACAAATTCAGCTCTCGGTTAACCACTTTGGGCACCACTTGACCCTCTTTTTGCCCTCTTTTTGGCCGGTTAACCACTTGCGGACCACTAAAAATTGGGTGAAAACGGCTCTCGTTTTTCCAAATTTGGTCAAACTATATCAGCCCGTTTAGATATAGTAAAACCCCGGAAAACCTTGATTTTCCGGGGTTTTTGAACCATTTTGATATAGTCTGAGCAGTCGATTATCTCTTGCTGAACTGAGGAGCGCGACGAGCTGCTTTGAGACCGGGTTGAAATTCTTTGATTGCCGTTTTCCCTTGATATTCTGGGCTTTTTTGCCCTTTCGGTTCTCGGTTGTCCTATTCCTTAACCACAAAAATAGGTGCTTTTTTAATCAGAAACCCTCTGATGTAGCGCATCATTTACCACATCAAAAAGCTCCTCTGGTTTATTGTACTTCACTTTTGCATAGATGTCCATAGTTGTTTTGCTGTTTTCATGTCCTGCAAGGTACTGAACCGTCTTAGGGTCCACCCCTGCATAGAGAAGATTGGTAATGTAAGTGTGCCGCAGCTGATGTGGGGTCACATCAAAATCTATCGTATATCTGATTTTGGGTTGATTCTTCTGTGTCATGCCCAGCGTTGGAGTAACCGTATATTTGATACTCTCCCCATTTACATACTTATAGTAGTTCCGGGGCTTAGTGGAACGGACAATTACATACTGCCATACCCTCTGAAACTGTGAATATGCAAGCGGCTCTCCCTTGCTGTCAGCGATCACATAATTTGATATGGAATTTTCTTTCGCTTCTCTCAGACAATCTACCAAACACTTCGGTATCGGAATATCTCTTTTTGCTGCCGGAGTCTTTAGCACCGTAGAAACCACGGGTCTGTTATGCTCTGACCTCCATGCTCTCCGCACGGATATATACGGAGTAGGTGCGTCCAGGAATACACAATCCCATTGCAGTCCAAGTGCCTCCTCCCGGCGAAGCCCGGAATACAAGCCAATCATAATGAACAGATAGGGAGGCAGCCCCCTGACTGTATCCAACAACACCTCAACCTGCTGGTCGGTTAATGCGTCTTTCTTCTTCGTTGGCTTTCCGCCCTTTGCAGATATTCCTACACAGGGATTATAGGTAATCAGCTCACTACGCTCTGCCGAGTAAAAAATACATTTGATGAGCATATTTACCGTATTGTATAACCCCTCCGATTTTTTTGTCAGCGGTACAAGCGCCAGACGAATATCGTCTGCGGTCACTTCCTCCATATACATATCCCCCAAAGGCTTAATGATATAATTCCTCATGTCAGAGGTATATCCTTTCATCGTAGCTGAAGATACCTTTGCTGATTGCATCAGCAGCCATTTCTCACAATATTCAGCAACCGTTGGATGCTTCCGGCGGTAAATGATCTCCTCAACCTGCTTCTTTGCTGCCAGCTGTTTTTCATACAGTTCTTCACAAGTGGTCGCATACAAGCTGACCTGCTTGCCATCCGCATCCTGAATCCGTGTTCTGTAATATAGGATTCCTTTTCTCGTAACAGTTCCGTACTGCGGAACACTTTTATTTTTCTTTGCCATATAGATTTTCCTTTCTTGATAATGAGCGTTTACAACTTACACCCTCGTTTTATCAGAAAGCATGAATTTAATCAAAGATACGGATTGGGGAAAACAAAGAGCGAGACATCCTTGCCTCGCTCTTACTGCTTATGATATTTCATTACTTCTGTGCTTTAGGATCGAACACCATCCCACTGAGCAAATGCGCTGCCCATGCTTTTGACCAGCTCATCCGGTCGATTGTATTTGACCTTTGCATAGATGTCCATGGTAATCTTGCTGCTCTCATGGCCTGCCAGATATTGAACCGTTTTGGGGTCTACTGATGAATGGATCAGGTTCGTGATATATGTATGCCGGAGCTGATGGGGAGTTACCTCAAAGTCCAAACTGTAAACCACCCTCCCATTATGAGCGGCCTTCTCCCCAAGAACAGGAGTAACTGTATGCTGCACACGCTTTCCATCTTCATATCGGTAATATACCCGCTCCTTTGTTGTTCTGGTAACGATATACTGCCAGAGCCTCTTAAACTGCGTGTAGGACAGCGGATCGCCATCACGATTTGAAACAACATACTCCGAAGTGGAATTTGCCTTTGCTTCTCTCAGGCAGTCTGCCAAGCAGATGGGGAGGGGAATGTTTCTCTCCGCCGCCTTTGTTTTCAATTCATCAAGAATGACCGGTCGGTTGCTTTCTGTGTGCCATGCCCTTCGTACTGTCAGGTATGGTGTATCCGTATCCAAATATACAGAATCCCATTGCAGGGCGAGGATTTCTTCTCTCCGCAATCCTGCATACAGACCAAGCATCACAAATACATACGGCGGAAGCCCTTGAATGGCATCCAATAAGCGGGCTGCCTGCTCATCTGTCAGAGCTTCTTTTTCTTTCTGCGGAACGCCTCCACCTTTTGAGGTCAGATAGACCGTTGGGTTATTTTCGATGATCCGGCTTTCCTTTGCTGCCCGGAAAATAGATTTGTAAAGGACAACCACCGACTTATAAACCGAAGCCGATTTTTTGGAAACAGGAACGAGGGCAAGCTGAATGTCATCCAAAGTCACATCCGCCATCCGCATATCTCCCAATTCTTTGATAATGTGCCTTCTGACTTTAGATGTATAGTCGGTCATTGTAGTAGCTCGTACATGAACCGACTGCATCAGAAGCCATTTCTCACAGTATTCTGCAACGGTGGGCGACTTTCGACAAAATGTATCATTGTCGATCTGCTCCAACGCATTTAATTCCTTATCATATAATTCTTCAGGTGTCCTTGCATAAAGGGCCACCAATTTTCCATCTGCATCCTGAACTCTTGTCCTGTAATAGTCAAGACCGTTCAGCGTAACTGTACCGTATTGTGGAATCGCTCGTTTTCTATTTGCCAATTCCTCCACCTCCTAAAAAAGATCTCCAGCGCTGTACCTTTGTTTTATCAAACATCTCTGATTCCATCAAGGATACGGACCGGCTCACGATCTTCCGCTTCGAGGCTTACGGTAGGTTGTGCTTCTCTCAACAGGCTTTGCCCTGTGCGTACATTTTGCGATATACTCCTGGAGACCTGCCGCAGTAAAATACACACAGCCATTCTGAACATACTGCACATAAGAGATCAAGCCGTTGTTACGGGCGGCATCCAGCGTTGCGATGCTGATTCCTAAGATTTCAGCAGCTTCTTTTCGTGTAATGAGTTTTTCCATAGACCATATTCCCTCCAATCTGTCAAGGTTATCATCGTGCTTTCAAAATCACATGAATACGCTGGCAGCCGAAACTGCCAGCGCATGGTATCTGATTTTGAATAGAAAACGACCACCTAAGAAAGTAATCGCTTCCTATTTTAATGTAACTCAATTCTCGCCACATTTGCCACGCAACCCTGACGATGGGAACATAGCAGGTCTCCGCTGGCGCGGTTGTCATAACTCCACAGCGTCGTTTTACTCGTGCGCCGCAGGGTTCTCCCCAAGTCTTTAGGGAGCCGTGAGGAAGTATCGTTAGCCCCTGTGGTGTCATGGCGCGCCGGAGTGCCAGTCCGGGTCTAAGGTTTCCGTTGATCGCTCTGGCAACTTGTCCATTCGCCTCCTGCAAGCTGCCGTCACAGCGTCGTACCTTATGTCGCTCGTCACACAGGTTTCGTACCTGCTATACTGTATATTCAATTTTCAAGCTACAAAGAAAGAAAAACATCTCTCTAACAATACTGACAAAAACAACTTAATTTTCCCGCCTCCCCTTAAAAATTTTTATCAAAATTATTTGCTAATCGTTTTAAGCCACGCTGTATACTTTCATACACTCGGCTGATGGAAACTCCTTCTGCTTCCGAAATTTCTTTCACAGTCATATCCAGATAAAATCGAGCAAAAATTCTTTTTGCCTGATTTTCTGGCAGAGCCATGACTGCCGTACAAAGCTGCTCAGCAAGTTGCTGTTTTTCCAGAATTTCGTCAGGAGTTAATGGAGGTGTTGTCACAAAACGCTCAATGCCATTGTTGCACTCGAGAGAGTAGTGTGCTTTGTAGCGATACATTCTCCGATTATAGGCATCTTCTGCTTTGGATTGAGCTTCAATAACCTCCATCACTTCATCAGTGACTTCCACATAAGTATCAGTTTTATAAATATTGGGATACAGCTCCCGCAAATTGATTTGTTTCATAGAAACCTCCATTTCTGTTCGTTGGTTGATAAGCGAATAGAAATGAAAGTGGAGGAGAGCGACAAGTGATAAAATAACGTTGAATAAAAAATAATGCGCCCCACCAGGCATAACCTGACAAGGCACATAAAAAGATAAGAGTGCAAGCTCCTACATTGTACGATTCATATGTAAAAATGTATTTGGGACATAATTAGTTGATTGCATAATATAATCCAATAACATATCATTTTTATCAAAATAACCATAAAATTAAAATATTGGGCACCATAGCAGGCTAGTAACGGATCGGCAGCCAGTTGCACTACTGATACATTATGCCAAATAAACTTCATAACCTGCACAAATTAATATTTTGACTAGCATTTCTGAAAACTAATAAATGCACTGATTTTTCACAGTGAGTTAGTAGCTGCAAAGTAAAAACACAGCAGATGCTACTCATTGTAGAAAAAGACAAAAATTTCGACTTTTCAGAAAGTCCCTAATTAGTGTCTGCTGAATAACCAAAAAAGTCTTATAAATCAAGCGCTTCCGTTTGAAAAGTGGTATGATAGATGCAAGGAAAAAAGGCTTTTTCATTAAATTTTCTTGCATCTATAAGCTGCGTTTATGGACAGGAGGTAGTTCTCATGTATCATTCAACTGAAAACAGACAAATCTGCTTTGATGATTTCTTTCAGCCGGCAGGTCTTCATATGAACCCAAATAACCGCTGGATTCGCCTGGCAGATATGATACCATGGTCAAAATACGAGAAAAAGTATTCCTGTTTTTTCAAGAATGATACGAAGGTTGGAAACATCTTTAAGTCTTTCAGAATGGCGCTGGGCTCATTGATCATCCAAAGCAAATACGGTTACTCAGACCGCGAGGTGGTTGACCAGATAACCGAGAATCCATACTATCAGTACTTTGTTGGCCTCCCGGGTTACCAGGAGGAAAAGCCATTTGATGCAAGCATGATGGTTTACTTTCGCAAGCGTGTCAATGCAGATGTTCTGAATGAGATCAATCTGGAATTCCTGGAGCAGGAAGCTGAAAAGGAAGATGACCGAAATGATCCTTCAGATACATCAACAAATGGAAAATCAGGTGCTGACGGCACAGCAGATCCGACAGCCCCTGAACAGTCTAACGCCGGAACACTGATGCTGGATGCAACCTGTGCGCCGCAGCAAATCGCATACCCTCAGGACTTTCAGCTTCTCAATGATGCAAGAGAAAAGCTTGAGCAGATGATAGATTTATTCTGCTTCAGGTATGGGCTTGCAAAGCCAAGAACATATCGTGTGAAGGCACGGAACAATTACCTTGGGCTGGCAAAAATGCGTAAACGTACCAGAAATAAGATCCGTAAGGTAATCAAGGCTCAGCTGAATTACGTCAGAAGGGATTTGAAATACCTTGATGCATGGATGGCAGATGGTTATGCAGCACCATTTGACAAACGGATGACACAGGAGTTTCTGACAATCCGTGTGCTGTATGAACAGCAGCTGTACATGTATGAGAATAAGACACATTCTGTCGAGAACCGTATTGTCAGTATCTCACAGCCGTACATCCGGCCGATCGTCAGAGGTAAGGCTAAGAATCCGGTTGAGTTTGGCACAAAACTCGATATCAGCATTGACGAAAAGAGCTATGCCAGACTTGAGGGGGCATCCTTTGATGCATATAATGAAGGTCTGTACCTTCAGGATGCAGTGGAGCGATATAAGGAGCGTACCGGGCGTTATCCTGAGCGTGTTTTGGCCGATACAATATACCGCAACCATGAAAACCGCAGATACTGTAAGGCCCATGGAATCCGGTTATCCGGACCTAAGCTTGGAAGACCATGCAAGGCAACAAAGGTGATTGACAGGATGCTGGAGTACCAGGACAACACGGATCGTATCGAGGTTGAAAGAGCGTTCAGCCTGGCAAAACGGTGCTATGGTCTAGACCTGATTCGATGTAAACTGCCGGAAACAACAATGACAACCATCTCATTATCCATCTTTGCAATGAATCTCTTCAAGGCATTGAAGGGCATTTTTGCGCAATTTTTGGAAGCCATCAGATTTTGGATTCTATTGGAGCCAACCGACTGTGTGCGAACAGCATGACAGTCGGTGAATCTGCTGAAAAATGAGATGATTCAAAAAAGCTGAGTTATTCAGCTGACACTAATTATAAATATATTTTTCTGCCTGTGTTTTATACATTTTTGCATATAATCCATTCATATGAATTAATTCTGTGTGTGTTCCTGATTCTTTAATAACACCATCTTCTAAATACATTATTCTATCCATATCTTTAACATTCGATAGCCTATGTGATACTAGAATCATAGTTTTTCCTTCAGCTAATCTCATCACATTATCAAATAGCTCTTTTTCACTAATAGGATCTAAGGAACTTACTGGTTCATCAAGTATGATTATATTACACTGTTTTAAAAAAGCCCTAGCAATGGCAATTCTCTGAAACTCTCCACCAGAAAAAATCGTACCTGTATTATCAAATTCTTTTGTTATCTCAGTGTGAATTCCTTTTTTAAGAGTGTTCACTTTCTTGTCTAGTCCTACAAATTCCAGTGCCTTATTTATTTTATTTTCATCTCTTTCTGAAGAAATCTCATCCATAAGAATATTTTCACCCAAAGAAACAGCAAATATCTTAAAATCTTGAAAAACAATTGCACAGCAATCTTTTATTATTTCCTTTGTATACTCTTTATATGGTATCCCTTGTAAAAATATCTCGCCTTCGGTTGGATCATACAGTCTACTTATGAGTTTAATTATTGTACTTTTTCCTGCTCCATTGCTTCCAACAAACGCGATTTTTTCTCCTTGCTTTATAGTAAAATTAAGATTATCCACTGCATTAGTTTGAGAGTTTAAATATTTAAAAGAGACACTACGAAATTCAATGTAGAAGTTCTTTTCTAAGTTTAATGTTTTTTCCCCATAGTTTATTTTTGGAATATATTCTATATATTCTAAAAAACTTTCAATATAGATTCCATTTTCAACTAATTGCGGTATTACTTTAATTAATAATGTTATCTGTGTTGTTAGTTGTTGCATTCCATTTGCTAAAGCAACAAAATCTCCTACAGAAATAAATTTATTTAAAACTTTATTTGCTAAATATAGAACTGTGGCCACATTCAGTAATTGGGTTGTAGCATTTTGTATACTTCTGATCTTTATATACTTTTTAGCATAACTATTTGTCAATTCAACAATTTTTTTAAGTTGCTTTTCAAACTTATTTATTAACAATAACGGAAACTTTTCATAAACCCGAATTTCTTTTGCATATTCAGATTGAGAACTTACTCTTTGAATATAATCCATTTCTCTTTCAATAGGGATTTGTTCTTTATAAAATTTATGAGTTAATTTTATAGATAGTGTATTTAGAGAAAATGAAATCACCACATTTAACAATGACAGAAAAATGACAAATGGATCTATTGTTGTAATTAGCACTGTAAATGCACCAATACTTAAAATTGAGGAAGTTGCATTAGATATTGTATTAAGAACCTCCACTATTCTAGTTTCAGCTTGTTCTTGTGCTATAGTAAATTTGTTGTAATAAGTAGCATCCTCAAAACATTCTAAATCAAGTGTTATAGATTTTTTAAATACAAGAAGTTGCATCTTCTTACTAATTATTTTAATATTTTTTGCATTGACTTTTTGTTCTATAAAAGTAGTAACTGTTGACAAGATTATATTTGATACCAAAAAAAATATGAGTATCGTTATTAAATTTTTTATGTCTCCATTCATACTAATAGAATCTACAACCACCTTCAACATCAATACTCCAAGTATAGATTGTGTACTCCGCAAGATGCCTGTTAAAATAATGAGAAAAGGTTGCAATGGTGAGAATGAAATAATATATTTCATCATTTTAATATTGTTTTTAATTGTCTTTGACATAAAATAACTCTCCATGCTATAGATTTCAATTAATAGAAAAGCAGGATTTGAAAGATATACTCGTCCTTCAAATCCCGCTTAGCCTGATTAGTGATTATCCAAACATAACTCCACCTGTGCAGCCGCTGCAACCACTGTCGCAGCCTTTACAAGTTCCCCTGCAACCTTTGCAGTGATTATTGTTTCCACACGCAAATGGAACAATGTCATAATCATCATCAATAGTAGTTAACATGAAATCCATAGTTCTTCCTCCTTCCTTTATTTATTATAAATCTATGTAAAATAGACTTATGCAGGATTAAACTAACCTTTAGTAATTGTCAATAAGCAGGTTTCGTAGTTAACATGAAATTTTGATTCATATGGTAAATGGTATTTTGATGAAATAGATTTCCACCATTGATAACATTCTTTATTAGCGTCACTAAGTTCTGACTCTAAATTCTCAAAGTTTTTCTCATTAAACCCAAATTCTTTGACTCGATTGGGATTACTATCTAAGATTAGCTTTACAGTTTTCAAAGATTGAAATTTTTGGACTAACTTCATCAGCGTCCTAACTTCTGATACTGTTAGTGTAGTATGATTATCCATAGTCCCTCCTAATACATCCATTTTTTTGCAATTGCTTTCTCATCTTTATAGATCATATTTGCCACATAATCTACATAGTCTATTTGAGGAATTTCTTCTGCAATAAATCTATAAGCGTGTAATTCCTTTAATTTATCAGCTAATTTTTTCTGAGCATTTGCATGAATAGTTTCTATTCTACATTGCATTGAAGATGGTACATTAATCTCATTAGTAGATATTTTACTGTTCAGCAAACAGCGGTTACAAGCTGTTGCTTTACAAGAATTACACATGGGAGATTTCTCTCTAAAATACCACTTTCTTTCATCTTCATTAATTCCTTTATCAATTGAACCTATAGACCAGTCTGGATTAGTAAAATAAAAACCCGCACAAACATAAAACTTACCATTTGGAGCTAAACAAATAGAGTTTATTCCGGCAGCGCAATCTCTTGTTTCACCTCCACTTAGTTGTAATCTATCTGTTAGAATATTTATCTGAAAATTAGTATCTGATGTGCTATATAGATCTGCTATATAATCAATCAATTTACATAATTCTTGTTCATATTCTTTTAAGGTATCCTCATTCCACAGCTCAATATCAGAAATAAAAACATTTACTCTTCGTACACTGAACCGCTACCCGTCAAGAGGACAGTGAAAAAATATAAAGTTTTCCCGGCCAGCAGCTCAGTGCTGCTGGCCACTTTTTATGCGGCGAGATAGATCGCATGCTTTTCCATGGGCGTTAAGACACCCAGGTTGCGCTGTACTCTCTTGGTGTTGTAATAGCAGATATAATGCTTAATCATCTGGACAAGTTTGTTCTTGCTGGTAAAGCGTTTTCCGTAGTAACGTTCCCGCTTTAAGATGCCCCAAAATCCCTCCATGGGGCCATTGTCAATGCAGTGAGCTACACGGGACATGCTTTGAGTCATTCCTGCTTGTACTAGTCTGTGGTGGAAGGTTCGATTGGTATACTGAAAGCCTCGGTCGCTGTGGAACAATGGATGAGCGTCAGGATTGGTCCTCACCGCTTTGTCAAAGGTTTTGAACACGAGAAGATTATCGTTGCGTTCTCCAATCACATAGGCAACAATGCGCCGGTCATAGAGATCCAGAATGGCACTGAGGTAGACTTTGTGTACTTCTACACCCTCATACCATTTGAATTCCGTCACATCGGTCAACCACTTTTCATTCGGCTTTTCTGCATGGAATTGGCGGTTCAATAGGTTGTCTGCAAGATACTGAGGATTCTTGGCCCGTCTGGTACAGCCGCGGTTGCTGTACTTCACCGTAGACCGAATATCTCTGGCCCGACAAATGCGCAGCACTCTCTTGTCATTAACGTGGATGTCATAGTCATGGCGTAAGTCATCATTCAGCCTTCGGTAGCCTTTGTCCGGGTATTCATCGTGGATTTTCTCGATCTTTTCCGCCAATTGCTCATTCTCCGCCACTCTGTGGCTCAGCTTTCCGGACACCCATTTGTGGTATGCAGACCGAGACACATGGAGCAGCTTGCAGGCTGTTTCAATAGGAAAACCCACCTCCTCATGGTACTCCCGAATAGCCTGATATGTACGGCGCTGTCTCACTTCTTCCAGGCCTCTCTCCTTTCGATCTCGTCCAATTTTTTTAGCAGACCATTCTCCATTTCTGCCAGATACAGCTTGTGCTTGAGTTGCTCGATTTCGATTTGCGCTTTCTCCAGTTCGGTGCGAGGGACTTGGTCTTTCTTCCGACGGCCTCGCCGATCCTCTAAGCCCGATTCTCCCATCTGTTCAAACCGAAGAGTCCAACTCCGAATCTGTTGATAGCTGACCTGATATTTCAGGGCCATTTCTCCGTAATTCTTTCCGCTAGCAATACAATCCTTAACAATTTGGATGCGCTCTTCCAGCGTGGTTTCCCGCCCTTGCTTCATGTAGCTTCCACCTCCTGAGTATTTTACGGAGTTGAAGTCTCCATGAGCATTATACATCTGAATCCAGTTCCTGAGCTGTATGGAACTCCGAATATGATATTTTTTGCAAATCTCTGATAGGCTGCCAATACCGGATAAATACTCTTCCACAGCTGCCCTTTTTAGTTCCGGACTATATATTCGATTCTTATGTGGCAAAAATGCATCTACCCCATCCGCCTCGTAGTTGCGTACCCACCCATTGAACGACTGCCTCCTAACACCACTCCTTCGAGCTGCTTCGTTCATGCCGATTCGTCCTTTGAGGTACTCCTGAACAATCTGAACTTTTTCCTCTACGCTCAACTTCTGTTTGTATGACATAACAATGCTCCCCCCATGATTGACAGTGTTTTATTTCACTGTCTCTCATAGAGGGAGCATATCACACCTATGTTTCTAAATTTCTTTATACTTTCACTTAATCTTTGTACTGTATCACTCTTTAAAATGTAATTAACTACAGGAGTAGTTATATATCTTGAAAACTCATCTAAGATCGTAATACTTCTATTTGTATTGGCAAATACTCTGTTTTTATCTATTTCAAAAAATATTTTCTTGCTAGAATCTATTTCGAATTTCATATTACCTAAAAAAATTGGTAAAACTTCATTTTCTAGACAAAATTCCAATCCTTTTTCATATAAATCTTTTGACATTTCTTTGCCCAAACAAAATCTTTTTGTATAATTGCAAAACGATGGTGCATCGTCATCCATAATAAAATAGATATATTTTAAATATTCATGTTTTGAATTAAGTACTTTTTCTATGACACGATCAGAGGTTCTTCCCGTTAATCTTTCATACCTTGTCCAAAAATATTTATTAGCTCTTGCATTTGCCTTATGCATTTCACAAATCGCTGTAACTCTATCATACAAAGAGCCATTTTCCTGATAATTTTGTGCAACACACCAACCACAATCAGTACCAACTTCACAATTTAGACACTTGCTTTCACTGACTACATTCCATGCAGTTCCACAAAGTGCACGAAGTGTATTATAATTTATTCCCGTAGATATATGTCCCACAGTTTTGCTCTTTTTATCCTCTGAGCACATATCCAAAAAACGAATACATGGATAAATATTTCCTTCATAATCAAACGCTAAACTTTTGTATCCAGCACCACACCTATTCTGATTTAAAGAAGTTGTCGACACAGGAAGCCCTCTTCTTTTTTCAAAATATGCTACAGAATGTGTTAAGTATCTTCCTGATTCAAACATATAGTCAGCCAAATCTATCAATTGTTTTTCAAACAATTCAGGATCTCCTGGTTTCCACACATCCTCATACACCAAATTAGATTCAACATTTTTAAATCCTAAATCCCATAAATGAATAATACTTTCTTTGAGATATTTTAAATCATCACTAGAAAAAGTGGACTTTTGATATATTTCTTCTCCAAAATCCTCTTGAAATTTTCCAAAAGACTTTATAACCATATCATACGAGCCTTGACCGTCTAAAGTTTTTCTTGTTAAGTCGTGCTTTTCCTTTGTGCCATCAATGCTAAATCCAAACCCACAATGACTGTGGTGCTTCTTGATATATTCATGTACTTTAGGACTATCATAAAGAGTTCCATTTGTAGAAAATGAAATTTGAAAATTATCAAACCACTTATGGTGCTTTACATACAAGGATAAAACAATATAATCACTAATCTGATCAATCAAATCTATTTCTATCAAAGGCTCTCCACCTATAAAATCCACCATAAGATTCTCTGTTAGGCTAGTGCAATATGGGTCGTTAATTAAGAAGTCTACAATTTTTTTACCCATTTCAAATGACATTTTATGGAAGTGGTTTTTCCCAACCATGTAGCAATAGGAACATTTTAAATTACACTCCTCAGTAACGCAGAAAGTAGCATTTAAGTAATTCCCCCTATCCCATGTTATATGAGCAGTATTTTTGTCTCCCATTGTCTTATCAATAACAGAATCTAAATCAATTACAGCCATGGTATACCTCCATTTTTTCATTTAAATTTAGTCAATATCTTTTCTACAATAAAATATTTGGTTTATTTTATAAGATACCAAAAATAATAATAAAGATCCTAAGACTAAAATACTTCTCCCAGTTTCAAGAGAAACATTGAACTTGTTAAAAAAATATATTAGTCCACCTACAAAACAAATTGAAATAATAATACTGATAATAATATTAAAGCTGGAATCAGTTAAGCTGAAAATATAGCGTAAAAAAAAGTAAAATGAATATATAAAGAAAACTAATGCTGTTGATAAGCAGTATAAAGTTATTATATCTTTAAGACCAAAGTCAAAAAATATAAATCCTCTTATGTTTATAATTAATAGCAAAATTATAGTATTTATTAATATTCCTACTACAAAGAAACTTATTGAAAATAAATACTTCTCTTGAATAACTTTTTCTTTTTTTAGAGGAAAAGTTATTGTATATTTATTCCAGTTTATAGCATCAAAACTGTATGAACTTGTAAGAGAACAGATGGGGATTGAGAGTGTAACACAAACCATATATGCCTGGACAATGAACGGCTGTTCAGATAAGCCGATAACAATAATACCTATCAAAGAAATCATACATAATAAAATCATCATGATATGCTTACTTTTGTAAAAATCATTTAAAAATAGTCCTTTCATAGATTACTCTCCTTTCAAAATTAATTTTGAAATTTCGTCTATAGACGGTGCATCAATAACTAAGTTTCTATGTTTTTTTTTAAATTCATCTTTGTTAGAAACTAAAATATTAAATTGCAGTCCACTGTGTCCGGAGGTCATATAATCTGTAGAAGGAATTGCCAAGAAATCTTTTTCCTTGCATCGAACTATTCCATATTCATAAAGTAAAACATCTTTTTTTTCAGATAGTACAATTTTGCCTTCGTAAATAAATGTTATATAATCTGCAATTTTTTCAAGGTCACTGCTAATATGAGAAGATAGTAAAATTGTGTTATTCTCATTCACTACAAATGCTAAAAGTAAATCTAATATTTCATCTCTAACAATAGGGTCAATTCCAGCAGTAGGCTCATCCAATATTAACAATTGGGGATGGTGGGCTAATGCAACAGCAATGGAAAGTTTTTTCTCTGTTCCATGAGATAACATTTTAATTTTTCTTTTCAGCGGTACATTGAATTTTTCTAATAATGAAAAATAATACGCCTCATCCCAATTGCCGTATATTCCCGAAAAAATCTTTGATAGTTGCAAAGGAGTTAGCACTGGTGAAAAACTACCGTTATCAAATACAACACCAATTTTTTCTCTCATTAATACATCATCATTCAACATTTCTTTTCCAAACAGCTTAACAGTGCCATTATCTTTTTTTATGATATTTAAAATCAAGTTTATTGTGGTCGTCTTTCCTGCGCCATTTTTCCCTACAAAGCCCATCACACTTCCTTTAGGAATTGTAAAGGACACATCTTTTAGGCAAAACTCAGAAGCCACATATTTTTTCTGTAAATTTACTATATCTAGAGCATTGTACATACACTATTCCTCCATATAAAAAATTGTTACTAAATCAATAAGTTTTTCTAGTGAAACACCATTAGCTTTAGCGCTTCCAATAGCCTTAGATAAATAATCTTCCATATTTTTTTGTAATTCTTCTTTAAGCAAGTTATCATTGCAGGCTGTCACAAAGCTCCCTCTACCAACAGTAGTTTCTATATACCCATCTCTTTGTAAATCTTCATATGCTTTTTGTACTGTCATTACACTAACATGTAGCATTCGTGCCAAATTTCTCATTGAAGGGATTGAATCACCAGCTTGTAAATCTCCATTAATTATCAACTCTTTTATTTGAGTTGTTATTTGCTCATAAATAGGCTTACTCGTATTGTTGCTAATTATTATTTCCATGATTCTCTCCATATCTTACTGTTCTATAACATTATAGTACACTTTGTTTTTTTTGTCAATATTTTCATTTTGAATATACCAGCAAGCAATGCCGGTGTTAATACACACCGACCCGCAGAGTGCAAAATCCCTCCGTGATTTTCCTCTCCGCTTGCTTGTTGAGGGCAGCGCCCCCA
>OBXC01000055.1_pt1 | contig 126225 bp, 99 predicted proteins | sample 1538111 | NCBI WGS metagenome assembly OBXC01 (sample SAMEA2580137, study PRJEB22360) | human gut metagenome | biome: human gut; feature: human-associated habitat; material: faeces | place: Denmark | collected 2008/2010
CTCGCCGCGACGCCCCGGAGAGGACCCCGCGGCTGAAATCCGCCAGCCGCAGCATCCAGAAATGGAACTACATGGGCGGCAGCGTCTCGCTCAATTACGAACACACCTTCGGCAAAGAGGGGCATACGCTGACCATATCGGATGAAGTCGAGATCGACCCGGACAAAGGCCATACAGACCGGATATACAACGACGGATACAATTACAGGGCGTTGCAGGATGCGGACAACCGCATGACGGGCAACACCGTGCAGGTAGACTACGCCAACCCGCTGTCGGAGCACCACAAGATCGAGGCGGGGCTGAAACACATCTACCGCAACAGCACCTCCGACACCGACAACAAGCAGAGCGACGAATACGGCACATTCCCGATTGAAAAAATAAAATTCACGGGCATGGATTACCGCCAGCACGTGCTGGGCATCTACGCCGGATACGGATTCACCTACACCAAATGGTCGGGACGCCTCGGGGCGCGCATGGAACGGACATGGAACGACGCCGACGTGGAGGAGACCGCCAAAGGCACCTACTCGTTTTCGAACCGCCAGTTCAACGTGGTGCCCTACCTGAGCCTGACATTCATCCCCAAGGTGAGCCACAACATTTCGCTCTCCTACACGCAGCGGCTCCAGCGCCCGGGCATCTACATGCTTTCGCCGGCCGAGGACGACACCGACCCCACGCGGCTGTCGTACGGCAACCCGGGACTGGAAGCGGCCGTATACCACACGATCAACCTCCAGTACGGCCACTATGCCGCAAAATGGAGCATGACCTTCGCACTCAACACCTTCCTGTCGAACAACAACATGTCGTCGTACTCCTTCTCGGACGGGGACGGCATCACGAACACCACCTACAGCAACGACGTCCGTTCGCGCAGCTACGGATTCAACGGTTCGTTCTCGTACCGCCCGTCGGAGAAGGTCAACCTCTCGCTGAGCTACAACGGCAGGTATTCGCAGAACGATTTCGACGCCATGGACATCCACACCGACCAGTTCACGTTCAGCCAGAACCTCAACCTCGACTTCGCGCTCTGGAAGGAGGCGCGGCTTATGCTGGGTGAGAATTATTCGACGGGATATGCGTGGCTCGGCGGCAAATCGGAAAGCTACTACTACTATTACATGGGCATCAAACAGCAGTTCCTCAAGAAGAAGCTCGACCTGAGCATCATGTGCAACAACCCCTTCGAGAAATACCGCAGGAACAGGAGCACCTCGGACACGCCGACCTTCGGCGGCTGGAGCGAATACAGGTATGCGTGCCGCAGCCTCTATTTCCGCGTCAGCTACCGCTTCGGCAAACAGAACGTCGGGGTGAAACGCACTGCCAAGTCGATCCGCAACGACGACATGAGCAGCGGCGCACAGGGCGGTGGCGGCGGAAGCACCGGCGGCGCACAGGGCGGAGGAGGGATGTAATCCCCCGCCGGCGATCCTGCCCGATACGCCGGGCGCCGGCATCACCGCGTGGGCCATCATCGCAGGAGTCATCGCGGAAATCATTCCAGGAATCATCGCGGAAACCATCGCGGCATTTACGCGGCCGTCTTTCCCCTGCTGCAAGGGACGACGCATACGGGGCGCTTCCTGGCGCGGCATCCATATCGACGAAAAGAGGCTGCCGAACAAGCAGCCAGAAACAGAAATCACCCCTGCCGGAGTTTGTTCCGGCGGGGGTGAAATCGTAAAATCGGACTTGCCGGACAGTCCCTTTGTTATTTGCAGCCTGCCTTGCAGCGCCCTGCCGGGAACACCCGGAGCGGTCATCGGTTACCCGATCCATGCGGATGGGGGCCCGGATCATCGACCGCATGGATTTCATAGCCCGGCAAAAATATGAATAAAATGATTGTTTAATTCATATTTTTTAATTACATTGTGAACAATATAAAACACATGCTTCACAATCCTTTCATTAATCCTTTAAATTTACCGCCATGAAAAAACTTTTTTTACTCCGGAAAAGCCTGTTCATAGCTTTTGCGGCAGCGACCTGCGGACTCTTTTCTATAATAGGATGTGCAGCGCAAAAACCGGCAGCCGGACGGCAAGGCGAAGCGGTCGGAGGGGAGATCCGCCACGCACAAGCGTCGAAGGCACTGGAAGAGGGGCGGTTCGTGATCGAGGCGAATGAATTTTACCTCCCGGAGGACAAATCCCCGGTCAAGTCATCCACGGGCAACTACATATCCATGGAGGGCAAACGGGGCGTTATCAGTTTCACCCCCGACCTCTTCCCGAAAACACCGCTGGGCAACCTGACCATAACGGACGACACGGCAGAAATAACGCTGGAAAAGCGGAAAAAGAACGGAGACATACAGTTCTGCATGAGAATGACCGGGCCGGCGAATTCCCAGGACAGGAAGGTAATAATAACGCTGTACAAGGACACGGACAAATGCCATGTACAGGTTTCGAACGAACTTCTGGCATATCCCGTGGTCAAGTTCACGGGAGTGGTAAGGCCAGCGGGAGAATAACCGCGTCACCACCCGCAACGGCAACGGCCCCGTCTTTGCGGGGCCGTTATCGTGAACCGTGCATCCGGGAACCGTGCATCCATGGCGGGATTTGCCGCGTTCGCAGGCGGGTCAGACGGTTTTGAGCACTTCGAGCAGCAAATCCCAGAACTTGGGAACCGTGGCGATTTCGAGCCTCTCGTCGGGCGAATGCACGCCGCGCAACGTCGGGCCGAAGGAAACCATCTCCAGTTCGGGGTATTTCTCGAGGAACAGGCCGCACTCCAATCCGGCATGGATCGCACGCACCTTGGGCTCCGCACCGAACAGGCGTTCGTAGGCGCCGACGGTCTTTTCGAGCAGTACGGACTGCGGGTTGGGCGCCCAGCCCGGATAACCGTCGGAATGGGCGACGTCGGCACCGGCCAGGGCGAATACCGATTCGACCATCTGCATGACATAGGTCTTGGCGCTCTCGACCGACGACCGCTGCGACGAGGTGACGACGATGCGGTCGTCGCCCTCGAATTTCACCGAAGCGAGGTTGGTCGAGGTCTCGACCAGCCCCGGCATGGCGAACGACATGGCGATCACGCCGTTGGGAACGCCCACCAGCGAGTAGACCAACCCGAACTGCGTCCGGGCATCGAGCACCTGGTCGACCTCGGGCATCTCGTTGAGCGTAATCTTGAAATTGGGCTCGCGGAAGCGGAATTCGGCTTTCAGGTCGGCGGCAAAAAGGTCGTAGCGTTTGACGAACTCGGACTTGAACCGTGTCGGGACGCCGAAGATGGCGTACGCCTCGCGCGGGATCGCATTGCGCAGGTTGCCGCCGTTGAAATAGCTCAGCTTCAGTTCGAACGACTGCATGCCGTCCCACAAGAGGCGTGCGACGGTCTTGTTGGAATTGACGCGTCCCTTGTCGATGTCGTCGCCCGAGTGCCCGCCCTGCAGGTCGGAGACGTCGACGCGGAAGAAGGAGTAGTTCTTCGGCGCCTCCTCCATCGCATACCGGAACGTGGCGATGGTGTCGATGCCGCCGGCACAGCCGATGAAGATCTCGCCCTCGTCCTCCGAGTCGAGGTTGATAAGGTATTTACCCGTGAGCATCTCCTCGCCCAGTTCGAAAGCCCCCGTAAGGCCGGTCTCCTCGTCGACCGTAAAGAGCGCCTCGACGGGCCCGTGCTGCACCGCGGGGTCGATCATGACGGCCAGTGCAGCAGCCATGCCGATGCCGCAGTCGGCACCCAGCGTCGTACCTTCGGCCCTGACCCACCCGCCGTCGATGTGCGTGCGGATCGGGTCGTTGTCGAAATCGAACTCCACGTCGGAGTTCTTCTCGCAGACCATGTCCATGTGAGACTGAAGGATAACCGCCGGGCGATCCTCGAAGCCCGGCGTGGCGGGTTTGCGCATCACCACGTTGCCGATGGCATCCTTCTTATACTCGATGTTGTGCTTCCGGGCGAAATCGACCAGGAATTCGATGATCTTGCCCTCCTTCTTCGAGGGGCGCGGAACCCGTGTGATGGCATCGAACTGCTCCCACACGATCCGGGGTTCAAGGTTTACTATTTCAGACATAATCTCCTAATATAATTTACAGGCACATCGCCGGGTTGCCGCCGGCCGTAACGCCGGGCGCACGTCCCTCGATTTCCGCCCATTCCATGACAATATTTACAACGGCAGAAAGACGCTCCGAGGATGGGGTATCTACAAGAATTCTTCCGGCCGAAGATTTTCAAATACAAATATACGAAAAACAGCGTAATTCACGGTATCCCGCGTCTGGTTTTTTTGCATTTCCGGCTGGCTGCGACGGCCGAAAATTTGCTTTTGCCCCCCGCTTCCACTATCTTTACGGGAAAATACGGAACTCTATGACGGATTTCAGGATAGGACACGGATACGACGTACACGCGCTGGCCGACGGGCTGCCCCTGATGCTGGGCGGGATCGAAATTCCGCACACGAAAGGATTCGTGGCGCATTCGGACGGCGACGTGGCGATACACGCCGTATGCGACGCACTGCTGGGCGCCGCAGCGCTGGGCGACATCGGGATGCACTTCCCCGACACGTCGGATGACTTCAAGGGCATCGACTCGAAAATACTGCTCCGAAGGGTTGCGGCGCTGCTGCGCGAAAAAGGATATGAGATCGGGAATGTCGATTGTACGATCCGGATGCAACGGCCCAAATTGCGGCCGCATATCGACGCCATGCGCACCGCGATGGCCGGTGCAATGGGCGTAGGCGATGACCGGGTATCGGTCAAAGCTACGACCACAGAGCATCTCGGTTTCGAGGGGCGCGAAGAGGGGGTTTCCGTCTCCGCCGTGGCACTGATATACAAAATGCAGGCCAAACCGGGCGAGGAAACCGTCGGATAAGGGCTTCCCGGTTCGCGGGCTGCCCGACATCAGTGAAAGCCGCCGCTCAGTCCAGCCGCCGGAACTTGGGATCGCCGATCCGTTTGTCCCAGAGCCACCCGACATAGCGCATGACAAGGTCGGGAGCCGTCAGCGTCAGCACCGTCTCGCCGGTGGCGGTCGAAACCTCGAAACCGGCATGGTAGGCCATATCGCCGTCGGCAAAACCGAAGGAGATGCGCCAGCCCCACGCCAAGCGCTCGGCCCGGTAATCGGACAGGGACGGCGAGTCGAAATTGAGCACGTAGAGATACTGCGTGATGCCGCGCTCGGTCGGCAGGTGCACCCCGATGTGGTCGATGAACATCCCGAAGAAGTAATAATCGGTATAGATGCTGCGGATCATGCCGCCCGGTACCTCCTGCATACTGTTCGGGAAAAACATGTAGTCGCGCGACTGTACCAGCGAGTCGATCTTCTGCGCATAGAGCTTCGCCCGGTAAGCGCGGCGTTCGGGCCGTGTCATGCCGCGCGTGGACTCCTCGTAGACGGTCGTATGCTCGACGACCTGCACAGGGGGCTGCTGGACAGGAACCACGGTCGTCTGGGGCACGCTGTCGACGGTGGAAGTGCCCAGCGTGAACTGCGGGACGGTCTGCGCGGACTGCGCCACAGCACCCGAGGCCCCGAAAACAAAGGCGCAAAGGCACAATATCCGGACTACCGCCCGCCCCGCAGGAGCAAAAGCCCCCGCCGGGGCGGGGGCTCGCAATCCGGGAAGGATTATCGTTGCAGCGGCATTCCGCCGCAACGGGGAGGACGGAAAGGGGGCGCCGCATCCCGTCCGGCGATACATCCCGGAACTCATGGTCAATAGAGCTGTGAAATGGTGCCCGAGTACTCCACGGGGTTATACCACGGGTTGGTGATGGTCAGGTTGGCACCGCCCGTACGGGAGAAGATCTCGAAGGTGAAGGTATAGGTCGACGCCGAGAAAAGCGAGGTGGAGAAGGTTACCATCCAGCCTTCGTGGGTCTGCTCGGTGGTATAGCCCTGCACGTTGGGCACGGTGTAGTTGATGATGGTCGTGTAATAAGGCGGCACATAGCCCTTGACATAAGGCAGGCAGATGTCTACCGTGCCGTCCCAGACACCCACGTTGAAGGCCGGGTTGATGATCTGGCGCATGGGGCCGGCCGGCTGCCGCTGCATGGTCTGGGGGTTGAACTGGAAGTTACGCGAAAGGATGACCGAATCCATCGTTTTCTCAAAATCTGCGATACGTTCCGCACGTCTCTTTTCACGCACCTCGCGGCGTTCTTCCTTGGGCGACAGAATCTTTTTCTGTCCGATCACGGTGGCGCAGACTGCGCACAGCAGCACGCTCACGACGATAATGACTGTTTTTTTCATAGCACATAAAAGGTTTATACGGCCATGAAAAATGCAAATACGGTGCCTAACTGCCTAAAGTCGTGACTAAAGACCCAGTTTTTTCAGAAATTCGCCCGTATAGCTGCGTGGGGAGCAGGCTATTTCGTGCGGAGTGCCCGCCGCGACGATCTCGCCGCCGGCCGCCCCGCCTTCGGGGCCGATGTCGATGATGTGGTCGGCGACCTTGATCACGTCGAGGTTGTGTTCGATGACGATCACCGTATTGCCGCGGTCGACGAGTTTGTTGAGCACGTCGAGCAGCAGGCGGATGTCCTCGAAATGGAGCCCCGTCGTAGGTTCGTCGAGGATGTAGAGCGTACGCCCCGTATCGCGCTTGGACAGCTCGGAGGAGAGCTTGATACGCTGGCTCTCGCCGCCCGAGAGCGTGGTGCAGGGCTGTCCGAGCGTGAGGTAGCCGAGGCCGACCTCCTGGATGGCACGGAGTTTCTGGTGGATGGCAGGGATATTCTCGAAGAACTCCACGGCCATGTTGACCGTCATGTTCAGCACGTCGTCGATATTCTTGCCTTTGTATTTCACTTCGAGCGTCTCGCGGTTGTAACGGTGTCCCCCGCATGCCTTGCAACGCACGTAGACGTCGGGCAGGAAATTCATCTCGATGGTCTGGACGCCCGCGCCGCGGCACTCCTCGCAGCGGCCGCCCTTGACGTTGAACGAGAAGCGCCCCGCCTTGAAGCCGCGGATCTGGGCGTCGGGCGTCATTTCGAACAGTTTGCGGATGTCGGAAAAAACGTTCGAATAGGTCGCCGGGTTGCTACGCGGCGTACGGCCGATGGGCGACTGGTCGACGACGACCAGTTTGTCGATATGTCCGAGGCCTTCGACCCCGTCGTATTCGAGCGGCTGCCCGAAGGATCGGTAGAGCTCCTTCGAAAGGATCGGGCGCAGCGTCTCGTTGACGAGCGTCGACTTGCCGGAACCGCTGACGCCCGTCACGCAGATGAACTTGCCAAGCGGGAATTCGGCCGTAACGTTCTTGAGGTTGTTACCCCGCGCCCCGCGGATCACGATGCGCTGCCCCGTGCCTTTGCGGAGCGTTTCGGGGATCCCGATACGGCGGCGTCCGGTAAGGTAGTCGGCCGTGATGGAATCGGAACGCAGGATGTCGTCGATCGTACCCGCGGCCATGATATGCCCGCCCTTGCGCCCCGCCCGGGGGCCGACGTCGACGATGAAGTCGGCGGCACGCATCATGTCCTCGTCGTGTTCGACGACGATCACCGAGTTGCCGGCATCGCGCAGCTCCTCCAGGCTGCGGATCAGGCGCCGGTTGTCGCGCTGATGCAGGCCGATCGAGGGCTCGTCGAGGATATAAAGCACGTTGACCAGCTTCGAGCCGATCTGCGTGGCGAGGCGGATACGCTGGCTCTCGCCGCCCGAGAGCGAGCGCGACGAACGCGACAGCGACAGGTACCCCAGCCCCACGTCCATCAGGAAGCGCAGGCGTTCGCGAATCTCCTTGACGACCTCCTGCGCGATCTTCCACTCCTTGTCGTCCATATAATCCTCGATGTGCGCCACCCACTCCGAAAATTCGGTGATCGACATGGCCGACACGTCGGCGATGCTCTTACCGCCGATGCGGAACTGGAGTGCCTCCTTCTTGAGGCGCGAACCGCCGCAGACCGAACATTTGCGGTAGACGAGGAATTGCTCGCGCCATTTCTGGCCGTGTTTGGAGTCTTCGTCTTCGGTACGGCCTATATATTCGGCGACGCCCTCCCACGAGACAAGGTGGTTGCCGCCCGACGAGCTGAACTCCGAGAGGTTGATGGTCAACGGCTCGGAATCGCCGTACAACACCGCATTCAGCCCCGGTTCGGGCAGCGACCCGACGGGGTCGTCGAGCGTGAAATCGTAACGCCGCCCCAGCATTTCGAGGATGGCGAAAAGCATGTTGTTGCGGTATTTGCCCAGTGGTTCGACGGCGCCCTCGCGCAGCGAAAGCCCCATGTCGGGAATGATCTTCCCGACGTCGAAGACGGCTTCCTCGCCCAACCCGTTGCAATGCGGGCAGGCGCCCTGGGGCGAGTTGAACGAGAAGGTATGCGGCGCGGGGTCTTCGAACGCGATGCCCGTCGAGGGGCACATCAGGTGGCGGGAGTAGAAGCGCTGCTGTTCGGTACCGTAGTCGTAGACGGCCATCGTACCCTTGCCCTGGCGCAGAGACTCCCTGAGCGAGGTCATCACCCGGTCGCGGGCCTCCTCGCCGACGACCAGGCGGTCGACCACCAGGTCGATGGTGTGTATCTTGTAACGGTCGAGGCGCATGCCGGCCGAAATCTCGCGGATCTCGCCGTCGATACGGGCATAGATATACCCCTTTTTGGCCAGCGACTCGAACAGTTCGCGGTAATGCCCCTTGCGGCCTTTGACGATGGGAGCCATCAGGGCGATCTTGCGCCCCGTGAAGCCCGTCATAATGAGCCCGGCGATCTGCTCGTCGGTATAATGCACCATCTCCTCGCCCGTGACGGGTGAATAGGCGCGCGACGCGCGCGCGTACAGCAGACGCAGGAAATCGTTGATCTCGGTCACGGTACCCACCGTGGAACGGGGATTTTTGTTGGTGGTCTTCTGCTCGATGGCGACCACGGGGCTCAGGCCCGTAATCTTGTCGACATCGGGACGCTCCATCGTCCCCACGAACTGGCGGGCATAGGTAGAAAGCGTCTCCATGTAGCGGCGCTGTCCCTCGGCATAGATCGTGTCGAACGCCAGGGACGACTTACCCGAACCGGAAAGGCCGGTTATGACTACCAGTTTACGGCGCGGGATCTCCAGGTCTATGTTTTTCAGGTTGTGAACCCGGGCCCCCAGTATTTTGATCGTGTCTTCTTTCATCATCGTAGTCAAACGTACCGGAAGCCCCGTTTAGTGTGCGGGCTCTCCGGCGCGAATATCGTACAAAGATAGCGCATACCGGGGGCAATACCAAATTTTTCGGAAATCAGAATTCCAGTTCGAAGCCGTCGGCATCCATCCACGCCGGGAACTCCTCCCTGAAAGCCGCCTGCGCCTCGGAGTCGAATTCGGCGACGAGGGTCTGCTCCCGCTCACCGGCATCGGCCAGCGTGGCGCCACGGAAGTCGACGAGCGCCGAGTCGCCCGCATAGGAGGCATCGGGATCCGTGCCCACGCGGTTTACGCCTGCCAGGTAGCACTGGTTTTCGATGGCCCGCGCCCGCAGCAGCGTACGCCACACCTCGCGGCGGTCGTCCGCCCACGAGGCGCTGCACAGGATGGCATCGTAATCGCCCCGGTTGCGGCTCCACACCGGGAAGCGCAGATCGTAGCAGATCAGCAGCAGGAACCGGAACCCCATATATTCCACCACCACGCGGCGGTTTCCCGGAGTATAGTCGCGCGCTTCGCCGCCGGGACGAAACAGGTGCCGCTTGTCGTACCAGGCAACCCCGCCCGAAGGCTTCACGAAAAACATCCGGTTGCGGAACTCCCCGTTTTCGGCGATGACGACGCTGCCCACGACGGCTTTGCCGTATTGTGCCGCCCAGCGCCGCATGGTCGTGGCGACAAGCCCGTCGGCAGGCTCGGCGACACGGGCGGGGCACAGCTTGAACCCCGTGGCAAACATTTCGGGCAGCACGGCAATATCAGCATCGGCCGCCGCGACGACAGGTTCCAGACGTTCCAGGTTCCGGGCGGTATGTTCCCATTCCATGTCGACCTGGCAGACAGCAACACGTATTTTCATAGAAAAACTCCGTTTTGTAAACAAATATATAAAATTTTCTTACAGATCGCACCTGCGGGAATAAAAAACATGGAGGTTTGTAAGGCAGGGCGGCAACAGAGGGAACCGGGCATACAAAACGGACACGCAGGGCGGCACCCTTGCGGCAGTGCATACGGTTCGGCGATGAAAAGCAATGCAGGGAAACAGGGCGCAGGCAGCCGGGGGCAACCGGCCGAGGCGGACGACCTTGAGGACGACCTGTCCAGACAACCTATCCAAACAATCTGCCCAGACAACCTATCCAAACGACCGGACGCAATCGGGCAAACGGACTGACACTGACGACCGGACGCGGGTTGTCAACAGGACAATAGCGGACAGGCAAAACGACCGGACGGAGACAGGCACGGGCGGCCGACGCCGACCTGTACGCCTCAATGCGCCCCCAACCGCCACACCGTGACCGACGAGGCATTGCCGCGCTGGTGCAGCAGCGAAATCCGGCAGGGCACGAAATCCGAAGCCCGGCAGTTCCAGACGTCGACGAACTGCTGGGGATTGCGTTCGGCAAGCGGGAACCAGGTGCTTTGTACCTGCACCATGATGCGGTGTCCGGCGCGGAACGTATGGGCGATGTCCGTCATCCGGAAAGGCACCCGCGCCGGAACACCGGGCGTAAACGCCTCGGGACGCGAGAAACTGCGGCGGTAGCGGCCGCGCATGATGTCGCCCCGCACGAGCATCCGGTAGCCCGGCAGCGGATCGTCCTCGGGGAAAAGGTCGATCAGCTTGACCACGAAATCGGCATCGGTCGTCGAAAGCGTCACCTCCAGGTCGGCATCGACCGGGCCGACGAGGGTCATATCCTCTTCGAGGGGCTCCGAAACGAACGTCAGCACGTCGGGACGACCGGACAGGAAACGCTGGTCGGCGACCATATACTCTTTGGGGCGGCGCAGGCCGGAAACCTCGCAGTACGGCACGGGATCGGAAGGGTCGGATACATAGGTACTTGCGGATGTTTTGGCCGTCGGGCGCCGGGTATCGAGGATGCCGCCGCCGGCGAGGTACAACGTCAGTTTCCGGGCCTCGCGCGGCAGAAAGCGGTCGAAAGTATGCCAGCGGTTGTCCCCCGAGGAAAAGACCGCAGCGGCCGGCAGCGGAGCCGCTTCGTCCGTATCGCCGTCGCGGAGGTAGTGGTCGAAGAACGGCACCTCGAAATGCTCCATATAATATTCCCACGAGGCATCGCTGCCGAAATCGAACGCCCCGAGCGTCCGGCCGCCGTTACGCCACGCCCCATGCGCCCACGGGCCCACGACCAGATGGCACGGCGTCGAAGGGCTCTGCCTGTTCAGGGCCCGGTAGAGGTTCCACGCCCCGAAGCAGTCCTCGGCATCGAACGTCCCGCCGACGATGAGCACCGCGGGCTGGACGTTGTAACAGGCACGGCGCAGGTCGCGTTCCTGCCACCAGGCGTCGTAATCGGGATGCGCGGACATCTCTTCCCAGAAGGGGTTGGGTTTCAGCAGCCCGGTAAGTTCCGCAAGCGCCGTATGCTCCAGGAAGAACGTCCGCTCGTCGGGCTGGGTCTGCCGGGACATGGAGGGCATTTTCGCGGCCGGAACACGTCCGGGAGGGGTATTCATGCTGCTCAGGAAGCGGTAGGAGTCGGTGAGCATCAGCACCCCGTTGTGATGCACGTCGTCGCCCATGAACCAATCGGTGACGGGAGCCTGCGGAGAGACGGCCTTCACGGCGGGATGGCCGCAAAGGCCGCCCATCATGGCGTAGAACCCCGGATAGGAACACCCGGCGAATCCCACCCGGCCGTTGTTGTGCGGGATGTGCCTGACCAGCCAGTCGACCGTGTCGTAGCTGTCGGTCGTCTCGTCGGTCTCACCGCTGCCGGCGGGCCGGACATGCTCGAAGTCGCCCTCGCTCATATAGCGCCCCCGGACATCCTGCATGACGATGATATAGCCGCGGTCGACGTAGCTGCGCAGATAGCCTTTCTCAAACCCCTGCGGGAAGCGTCCGGCACCATAGGGCCCGCAGCCGTAAGGCGTACGAAAAATGATGACGGGGGCTTCGCCGGGCGCCTTGGGCGTATAGACCGCCGTGTAGAGGGCTACGCTGTCACGCATTGCGATGCGGTACTCGGCCTTGTCGTACAGCTCGGCGACGGGCTGCCCGGCAAAGGCCGCAACGGCGGCGAGCAGGCCGGTCAACAGGAGCGCGAAAAATCCACGGATTTTCATAGCAGGAAGGTTAAGGTTCGTTTTCGAAAGTTAGGCTTTTTTTCGCAGATACCCAAAAACCGCCGGACAAAGGGGACAGGAACGGCGAAAATACGCATCCATTTCCCGGTACCGGGGAATACGGCCGGGCTGCCGCTGTTCCGGTTATCAGACGCCAGGCGGGTTGTCCGTACAGCGGAGCGGCCCGTAATCCGGGCGGAAAGCATACGGATTCCGGGATTGCGACCGCCCGCCATATGCGACGGGAACTTCCGGCAAAAGTTGCAATCCCGCGAAAATAAACGTACTTTTGCAGGCGGTCAATTCCGCAATAACGATATGCTCAGAGCAGGACGCACCCAGAAACTTACCGTAAGCCGTGTTTCGGACTACGGATTATACCTTACGGACGAGGAACAGAACGAGGTTCTGCTGCCCAACCGTTATATATCCCTCACAGACAAACCCGGCGACGAAAAGGAGGTTTTCGTTTACCACGACTCGGAAGACCGCCTCGTTGCGACTACCGAAACGCCGCTGCTCCGCGCCGGAGAGGCGGGTTACCTGCGCGTGGTGGACAAGACCGTGCACGGGGCATTCCTCGACTGGGGATTGCATGGCAAAGACCTCTTCCTGCCCAACCGCAACCAGCAGGGCGGCATCCTCGCGGGACGGAGCTACATCGTATACCTCTATGAAGACAGCATCACGGGGCGCTGCGTGGCGACCACCAAGCTCAAGGGCTTCATCAACAACGACCTGATCACGGTGGAACCGCGCCAGGAGGTAGACCTGCTGGTCGCCTCGGAAAGCCCGATCGGTTACCGCGTGATCGTCAACAACCGCCATTGGGGCATGCTATACCGCAACCAGGTATTCCGCCCCGTAGCCATCGGCGACCGCATGAAGGGATACGTCCGCAAAATCACCGAGGACAACCGTATCGACGTGAGCCTCCAACAGGAAGGATATGCGCAGGTCAAGGATTCGGCAGAGGTTTTGCTGCAACTGGTGATCGGCAACGGCGGGCACTTGCCGTTGAACGACGACAGTTCCCCGGAGGAGGTGAAACGCCTTACGGAGATGAGCAAAAAGGTCTTCAAACGCTCGCTGGGCGTGCTGATGAAACGCGGCGCGGTCGAAGTGGGCGAAGACGGGATAAAAGTCAAACGGCAATAATGGGTAAAATGAACACGGCGGAACGGGTTTCGCGCGAGATGTCCGACAATTTCGTCTTCCAGCGGTCGCTGCTGGCTTACCATGCCGCGGCGCAGCGCATCGGCGGCGACGTATTGGAGATCGGCACGGGGGCGGGTTACGGTATCGAGGTGGTAGCACCCCATGCACGGAGTTTCATCACGGTGGACAAATTCGCCCCGGCAGCGGAGCTTATGCGGCATCCGCATGTCGAATTCCACCAGGCCGTAGTGCCGCCGCTGGCATTCGCAGCCAACAGTTTCGATTTCGTGATCTCGTTCCAGGTGATCGAGCATGTGAAGCAGGACATCGAGTTGGTGCGCGAAGTGAAACGGGTACTCAAACCGGGCGGCAAGTTCATCGTGACAACCCCCAATGCACCGATGTCGCTCACCCGCAACCCATGGCACGTACGGGAATATACGGCGGAACAATTGCAAAACCTGTTGGAGCATGAATTCCGCTCGGTCGAAACCCTCGGGGTCGCAGGCAACGGGAAAGTCATGGCCTACTACGAACAGAACCGCCGCAGCGTGGCACGCATCACGCGCTTCGACATCCTGGATCTCCAGCACCGCCTGCCCCGCCGCCTGCTCCAGCTACCCTACGACATCCTGAACCGGATCAACCGCCGGAAGCTGCTGAAGGCAAATACCGACCTCACGTCCTCGATCCGTATGGAGGATTACCGCATCTGCCCGGTGTCGGACGATTGTTTCGACCTGTTTTACGTGGCAGAGAAATAACCGGAGAGCATCCGAAGCGGATTATCAAAAAAAGACAAGCAGCCTTATGCGGGGCTGCTTGCGCTTTTTAACGGCTCGTCCGAGCGCTCGTCATGTTTAATATTCCTCCTCGCCAAAGAAACTTTTATATATTGATTGTCAATATATTACTTCACATTCAATGAAATTTGCGCAAACAAACTGCGCCGTCTGAGACGGGCTGCGGCAATGGAATGGTGGACAAACATATTTGACTTCAATATAACTCATTATTTAAAGGCAACCATCAACGCGGCACGAAGAGCTGTGGTTCGCTTTTCTTTGAATGTCTTAAAATCAGCCCACTGCATTGTGCAGCAAGCAGCAATATAGTTTTTGTTTTTATAATCAGCAATCTTATTAACATCATTATCAAAATGTTCTAGAATCCACTCATCTGGATCAGCGTCTTTTTTTCGTATATTTTCAGCCCCCTCTAATAATTGGAGATTGAAAAGATAATTTTTCTCTTCAAGAAAATCAGGAGATAGAGTCTTATTCTTCATAGTAAACTTAGCTTTGGGATATATATGGTCTATGTGGAATTTGGAATTTTTATAATCCAAGTGCGGGTAGAGTACCTGTAGAACAGGTAATATCGCAGGGTTACCATATTGCAATGTAAGCAAATCATCCACATCATCAGTAGTTAGCTTTAACGCTTTATTGGCATCCATCTTCGCCATTCTAACATTAAATTCTGAGAAATCCTTAACCCCATCCATTCCCTCTAGTGCATTGCTAAGTTTTCTATCCAATGAAGTGGTAAAGTAAGAAGTAATCTGTGCTGTTCTGACAAACTTAAATATTGCCTCTTTATCACCATTGCCAAGTTTGTTATATACTATGTCATTTCTATATAAATACAGTGCAATGATGGAGATGATGTAACCGGATGCCAATTGTCCAGAATATCCAAAATCTTCTACAATGCGCACTGCATCTGTAATAGAAGTGACAATTTTTTCCCAATTTTGTTCAATTGAATGAATGTTAGTTTTGTTGAAATTTTTTAGATTAAATATGTGGTTTGCGCCAATTAGCAACAAACTAGTTTTCAATATTTGATCTCTACCGAAACAACCGAACCCTGTAGTCCTAAACTTATCAACATATACATTCATTTCTCCTCTTATATCTGAAGAGAAATTTGCAGTCAAAATTGACATAAGTAAGTCTGAATAAGACAATGTTGTCCCTCCGCTATTAACCCTAATGAATATCTTTAAGACTTTGTCAAGATTCTTTTCTGTTTCCTCAAAGTAAGAAATCAATCGTTCTGTACATATCACATTCTTAAGTTTCTCCAATATATCGGCCTCCATATCGTCCAATTCATTCTCTCTGCAATACCTATTTAAACTTGTAAGATTAAGAATGTCACCGACTTTAAACCAGAAATTATTTTCATCCGGAAAAGGTATTTGAGTGGGACTTTTAAATTCAAATTGATAACAATCTTCCGTGTCTTCTTCATTGGGCTGATATCTTAAATTGAGATATAACTTCTTTAATTCAAATGCATTAGGATTATCCCACCAACCTTTTGGCTTTTTCAGAGTTCGAGAACCGTTTAATCCAATATACAATGAGGTTAATCTTTGCTGACCATCAAGGACAATATTTAAGTCGTTAGAGTTAACCTTCGCAATATCAATTTTCTCATTATGAGGATTTCTAACATCATAATCTTCTATGAATTGATATAACTGAAAGTTTAATTTATCCGAGTCTGATAAAGCAGACTTATCTGTTTCTACATCAGTTTTTCTTAATTTCCAAAATAAGAAAGAACCTATTGGATAGTTTCTTAATATAGAGTCAAATAGTTGCTCTATTTTCTTTTCTGCAACTCGATCTAGCCAAACATATTCTCTTTGAATGTCCGGAAGGAAGTAACTGACATTGATTTCTTCAATAACCTCCTTAATTGTAATATCCTTAAATTGCCCCATGTTATTATAGTTTAGTGAAACTAAAGTACAAAAATAAGCCCTAAATATCGAATATAATTCCCTATATTTGTACTATTCAATCTATAGTCTTTTCGGTCTTCCCATATCTTTTCCTCCTGTTTTAATATTCCCGAGGATAAACAAAGGTAATGTATTTTAGACAAATAAACCGTACCATATGAAACCATAAAACACCAGCGCGACAAACAAATTTTCATTGTCTGTCGCGCTGATATTTAATAGTTTAATCTATTCGAAGGGCGTCAATATTCCTCCTCGTTGAAGAAGAAATCGTCTTTCGACGGGTAGTCGGGCCAAATATCTTCGATAGATTCGTAAATCTCACCCTCGTCCTCTATTTCCTGCAGATTTTCGAGCACTTCGAGAGGCGCACCCGAACGCACGGCATAGTCAATCAGTTCATCTTTCGTAGCGGGCCAGGGAGCATCTTCCAGCTTCGATGCCAATTCAAGTGTCCAGTACATAGTTCCAAGTTTTTAAGTTCCCAAATATCAGCGGATTAACATCAGGCAATAATCGCTATTCCGCTATCACTGATTTGCAAAAGTATAAAAAAAACGAGAAAAACAAAGAAAAAATTACAAAACATCCATGCGCACGCATCAATAAACTGGAATACAAAGCTTTATGGAATCCACAAGGTCTCCTCGACGCCGTAATGCTCTGTGAGCGTGCGCCCGAGCAGATAGAAATAGTCGGAAAGGCGGTTCAGCCACATCAGCACGATGGCATCCGTGCCGTATTTTTCATCGGCACGCAACGCGGCACGCTCGGCACGCCGGCAGACCGTACGGCACACGTGGCACATCGAAACGACGGCGTTGCCACCCGGGATCGTGAATTTGTCGATCGGTTTGAGCGCGTCCTGCATCGCATCGATACGGCCTTCGAGCCAGGTGACGGCCTCGGGAGCCAGCGGCGCGACCTTCCCGCATCCTGTTTTCCCGCACGCCAGCAATGCCTCGACGGTCATCAGGCGTGACAGGATACGGTTCAGGTCGTCGACATAGGGCGACAACGCAGCTTCCGCACGCATGTTGTCGCAGAGCAAAGCCGCAAATGCTGCCAATTCGTCCACCGTGCCGTAAGCCTCGACCCGTTCGTCGGTTTTGAAAACCCGTTCGCCGCCGACAAGGGAGGTCGTTCCCTTATCGCCTTTTTTCGTGTATACTTTCATATCCTGAAATGTTGTTTCGGCAAATTATTATTGAAAACCAGCAGGTAACCGCGGTTGTCCACCGTCGTCGAACGGTGCGCCGCGACGATTTGCAGGCACATGGCCCGGCGTTCACGCCCGTCGTAGGGGGACATGACCGCCACCGTATTCCCGGCGGCAGCCGCATCACCGACCAGCGCGAGCGTCTCCGTCCGGGACAGGCTGCGCGTCGCTATGCAGAACTCCGCATCCGCACGATTCAGGCCAAAAGTGGCGTAGCCGCAATGAATCGCCAGGTTTTGCAGCTGCACGGCGCGGCGTTCGGGCACCCCGGCCGCGAGCAGTTCACGGAACAACGCCCGGTCGCCGGGAAGCAGCGTATCGCGCATGAAGACATGGCGCACGACATCGTATACGAAAGGCGAATGCACGCCGTGCCCGCGGAAGAAACGGGCCCGGGAGAGCCTGTTGCGCAGCTCAGTGACCCGCCCGTAAAATTTCAAACCGAGTTTATGGCCGCCGATTCCCATAACCGTTATTTTTTCAACAGCCCCGCAAGGCGCCCCGTCGAAAAGGCGATCTGGAGGTTGTAACCGCCCGTATTGGCATCGAGGTCGAGCACTTCGCCCGCGAAATAGAGCCCCCGGATCTTCAGCGATTCCATGGTATAGGGGTTGACTTCGGCGCAGGAAACACCCCCGGCCGTCACGATGGCGTATTCGAACGGCGCATAGTCCGTGATGGGGAACGTGAATCCCTTGAGCGTCTTGATAAGACGGGTTATCTCCTCTTCGGTGAGCTTGCCGATGTAATTCTTTCCGTTGACACCGAGTTCGTGCACCAAAGTCATCACGAGCGGCTTGGGCACCAGCTTGCGCAGCAACTCGGCGAAGAACTCCGTGGGTTCCATCCCGGCTATCTCGCGGGCGATACGTTCGCGCAGCACCTCTTCGGTCAGTGCGGGTTTCAGGTCGACGACCAGTTTGACGCGGCGTTCGTCGATCAGCGCATCGACCGCATCGCGGCTCATGCGCAGCGCCACGGCACCCTCGATGCCGCGCTCGGAGAAGCCCAGTTCACCGAACTCCTCGCGCACGGGTTCGTCGTCGACATAGAGCACGGCCCTGATATTTTTCAGCAACAGACCGTCGAGGTAGCCGATCTGCGGATGCGACGAAACGAGCGGCGTCAGCGAAGGACGCACCGGTTCGACGGTATGTCCCAGGTCGGCCGCAAAGGTGTAGCCGTCGCCCGTGGAACCCGTGGCGGGATAGGAAACGCCACCCGTGGCGACAATCACCTGCGGGCATTCCTCCTTGCGTTCGAAACCGCGCCTGTTGATATAGCGGACGCCGAAGACCTTATCACCCAGGGTCATGATCTCCGTCACGCGCGTATTATAAATGATCTTCACGCCGTTCTCGTAGCAATATTCCAACAGCGCATTGGCGATGTCCCACGCCTTGCCGCTCTTGGGAAAGACGCGCTCGCCGCGTTCGATGTCGAGCTTCACCCCGGCCTTTTCGAAGAAACGGATGGCGGCGCGGTTATTGAACTCGGCGAAAGCCTGTCCGAGAAATTCCGCGTTGGTACGCACCTGCGCGGCAAACTCCTCGGCCGGGCGGGCGTTGGTGACGTTGCAGCGCCCTTTGCCCGTGATACGGACTTTACGGCCCGACTTGTCCATCTTTTCGATCAGCAGCACACGCTTGCCGTCGCGCGCCGCCGTACCTGCGGCCATCATGCCCGCTGCCCCAGCCCCGATGACGATCACATCGTACGGCCGGATTTCTTTTTCTTCGATTTGTTCCATACGGCTGCAAAGATAGACAATAATTCTTTCTTTCCGGAAAAATTTTTCCTATCTTTGCGGCCGAAAAAACCGTTCTAAACAGATATGTTGAGCAGAAGATTACTCCGTATAAAGGTCGTCAAGGCACTGTTCGCCCACCTCAAATCGGGCGCCGACAACATGATGGCATCGGAAAAAACGCTGATGGCGTCCGTCGACAAAGCCTACGACCTCTATTTCCAGATCCTGACCCTCCCCGTGGAGCTGGCGCGTTATGCCGAGCAGCGGCAGGAACTGGCCAAACAGAAAAAACTGCCGACATACGAAGACCTCAACCCCAATACCAAGTTCGTAGACAACCGGGTGACCCGCGTCATCGCCAACAGCGATGCCGTGAACGACCGCATCGCCGCCCGCAAGCTGGGCTGGGGCCGCCATCCGGAGCTGATCCGTACGCTCTATACACAGCTCTCGGAAAGCGACTATTTCAAGGATTACATGCTGCGCGAGGAGCGCTCGTTCGCCGACGACCGCAAGCTGCTCGAAGATTTCTTCAAGGAGCTGCAGAGCTGCGAGGCGCTGGAAACCGAGCTGGAAGAGATGTCGATCCTCTGGAGCGACGACCTGCCTTACATCGTGATGATGATCCTGCGTTCGCTCTCGGGCCTGAAACCGTCGCACACCGAGCTGAAAGTCCCCTCGAAGTTCAAGAGCGACGAAGACCCCGAATTCGTGAAGACGCTTTTCGAAAAATCGCTGGTCAACTACGATGCCTACCAGGATTACATCGAAAAGTTCACCGCCAACTGGGACGTGGAACGCATCGTGTTCATGGACAACCTGATCATCGGCACGGCCATGGCCGAACTGACCTCGTTCCCGTCGATTCCCGTCAAAGTAACGCTCGACGAGTACATCGAGATTTCGAAATACTACTCGACACCCGGCAGCAGCACCTTCATCAACGGCGTGCTGGACAAGATCGTCGAATCGCTCACCGCCGAAGGCCGCATCAGGAAAGCCGGCCGCGGCCTCATCTGAGTCCCGATGCTGCGCGGGTTGTTGTTGCTGGCGCTGACCGTGACGACCGCGGCATGCGGCACCCGGCAGGCACGCACGGGCGAGACCGGGCGGAAAGGCCGGATTATCGCCGTCACGGACACGATCCTCGACACGGGCGGCACGGATACCGTGCGTTTCGGACGCATGCACTCGGGGGAGGTGGCCGTGCTCAGGCTCTGGATCGAAAACCGGGCATCGAAGCCCGTAGCCATCACCCGATATGACCGCAGTTGCGGGTGCACGACGCTCGGATATGACGCACAGCCCATTACGCCGGGCGATGCGCAGCAGGTATCGCTCACCTTCGATGCGCGAGGCGAATGGGGCTGGCAGCTCAAAACGCTGGACATCGCATTCGCCGGCGGGCGGAAACCCCTGAGGCTGTTCATCGAGGCCGAAGTGGAATAAACATTTGTGTATTCGACAATATTTCGTATATTTGTTCCGTTAACGGAAATAAACACTAAACATAACGACGTATGATTAATTTTCTTCAGGTACCGCCCGTAGAGCCCCAGCCGGGTTTCATGCAGCAGTACAGTTTCATCATTATGATCGGCCTCATGGTGCTGGTTTTATGGCTCTTCATGTGGCGCCCCGAATCCAAGCGCCGCAAGCAGATGCAGGCATTCCGCGAAGGCCTGAAAAAAGGTGACAAGGTAATTACCGCCGGCGGCATTTACGGTACGGTGAAAGAGATCAAGGAGACGACCCTGCTGATCGAGGTGGACGGCAACGTCACGCTGCGCATCGACAAGAACATGGTCGTAGCCGACAACAGCGACCTTCAGCGCCAGTAAAAACCTGTTTCAGATAATAAAAAAGCTGCAAAAATTTGCAGCTTTTTTATTTGCAGGTTCAAATATTTTATTTTACATTTGCATACCTGTCCGGAAAACCCGGGCACAGTCCCAACAACATTGTCGAGGGGGGGGGGAATTTCTAAGCGCCTCTTACAGATTACCTCTTTCTCGGCAATGTTTTTTTATGTCCGTATGTCTGCAAACGATCCTGCGGGGATTTTGGCCCAAATCCGCAGCCGGCCGGCAAGGCGTTCCCCAGAAAATTCGGGACAAAAAATCCTGAACGCGCAAACAAGGCAGCAGATGCAACCGGTTTTATCGTTATATTTGCATCCGGATTCTTCAACGCATACACATGACCCGACACATATCCTACCCTACCCTCGGCACCTGCTCCCGGCAGATCGACATCGAACTGGAAGACGGCATCATCCGCAATGTGACGTTCACGGGCGGCTGCCACGGCAACACGCAGGGCATAGCGGCGCTCGTGCGCGGCATGAAAGCCGCCGACGCGATAGCCCGGCTGGAAGGCATCGACTGCCGCGGCAAGGGCACTTCGTGCCCCGACCAGCTGGCCAAAGCCCTCAGGCAGGCGCTCTGAACCGACGCAGCGACCGTTCGGGAACGGATTTTGCACACGGAGCAGCAGATCAAAACAGAAACACTATGTATTTCGTATGGTATCTCCTGCTCGGCCTGGCTTCCGGATGGATCGCCAACCTCATTGTCAAAGGCAACGGCTCGGGGCTCATCGTCAACCTCGTCGTAGGGCTCATAGGCGGCGTACTCGGCGGCTGGCTCTTCTCGTTCTTCGGGCTGGTTCCGGCAGGCACGCTGGGCAGCCTGGCCACATCGGTCATCGGCGCCGTGGTGCTGCTATGGATTGCCGCGGCCATCTCGCACAAGAAAATCCGTTAAACCCGCAACGATTATGGACAACATGAAAAACGGCGTACACGCCGACACCGCAGAAGCGGAAAACACGGAGACCATGGATCTCCTGGCCGGAATGCTCGATGCCGCAACGCATTGCGGCGACAACGACGAGGACGACAAACGGACGGCACCCACGGCCGGAACTGCTGCCGTTCAGGACGGCAAGGAGCAAAAGTAACCGCCAAACCGGCCCGGTGCTGTGGCGGTAATACAGGGAAAGGGGACTTGGCGAGTCCCCTTTCCCTGTATTATATAATTACACGGCCAGAACTCGATTCAGCAAGCGACACTCCGATTCTTCGGATCAGCATAGGAATCATTGCGCATCAGATCAACAAATTTAAAAACAGAATCAAATCAAGCAAAATATTTCAACATAAAAAGCAACAAAGCGCATATTTACAAAATATAAATATTTATTTCGAATAATATTTGGACAATTATTTATTTTAATTTAATTTACAATAGAATATACACCCTAAAAACAACCCACTTTATGAAATCTTTTAAAATCTTGATGGCTATTGCTGTCGCCATCTTTGCGACTACGTCGCTGGTCGTGTCACTGACCTCTCCCATTAAATCCCTGCTGGATGTCAACGTAAAAGCCTTAACTCAAGATGAAGGGGGAACCGGCGGAATCGGCGGCGGCGAAGGTAGTGTTTTATTGAAATATGGGCCGGAAAAGCCATATGATTTAGATTGCCCTCAATATCATTATGATTTTGCCTCTGGAACAATAGTAACAACTACATATAAAGGATATGGTACGTATTGCGCACATGAAGATTCATCGCCATGTAGCGCCAAGAATCCTTGCTCGTAATAGAATTATGAAATAAAAACGACCACACTCCATGTATAGACTGCCTATTGTTTTAATTTTGTTGGCTGGGTTATGTTTCGGATGCGAAACCCGGCAGGACACGACACAGGACACCGAGGGTATGACCCGGCTTCTATTGACCAAGGAGACCGAAGCCACGCCTGCCGATTTTATCGCCGATTACCGGTATGTGCCGCTGGGGACAACCCGTGGGTAATATAGACCAGTTGCTCGTGACCGACGACCGGATCATCGTCGTGGACAAGGAGAGGGCGCAAACAGTTTTTATTTTCGACCTCAACGGTAACCCCTGCGCTGAAATATACAGGCTCGGTCGCGGGCCGCAAGAATACTACCATATAGACCATGTGACGCTGACCCCGGGAGAGAAACCGCAATTGGCTATACTCGATGGAAGGGGAAACAAAGTCTTGTTTTACGATCTCGAAGGCCGGTTTGTCAACTCGATCCCGATTCCTTTCCGGTTTACGGGGATGGAATATCTCAACAAAGATGAAATACTATGTTTTACGGATGCCTATGTCCGGCACGATCCCCCTTCCAAAGAACGCAAGGATGCCGACCGGCTGCTCTTTTTTACGGACAATAAGTTCCAGATCAAGGCCAGTGCACTGACAAATCGTGCTGTAAATCGTAAGATCGGCTATACGGAACCTATTGTAAAACAAAGCGGAGACGAGTTCTTGATAAATCCCAAACTTAACGATACGATTTACCGACTCGACGGTCATAGCCTAAAGCCGCTTTATTATGTGGATAAGTCCGCGTTGGGCCCCGTACTGCCGACAGAGGAGCTTACCGACGAACAAGTCCAAAAGTTAGGAACAGAGGCACCTGTTTTTTGGGGTAATTTTACACCCGGAGAAGAATTCATGTTCGTGGATATCTCGATACCGCCGAATATGAAAAACGACAGATATTGCTATTCAAAAACGAGCGGGAAAGTCTATTTCCTGAAGAATACCCCGAGGGCAGGAGATATGGCACTGGCTGAAATGGCTTTCGTCGGAATTTTGGGCTCTTGGAAGGATCAGTTCATCGCACATGTACCCGCCTACGTAGTCCCGATGGTATACCAGCGGGACGGAACGGACAACCCGGTGTTGAAGGGTATCGGCGAAGATGCCAATCCCGTGCTGATTTTCTATACGCTCAAGGAACCCGGCCTATGAAATGGGACAGAATATTGACCTACGGTCTGTTATCCCTTCTTTTCATCGTCGACGCGGTATTGTTGGTGCGGGTTTTCAGGCTGCAGGAAGAGATCCTATTGAAAGACCGGATAATCGACAAATTAACCATGTCCCAATACATTGCAGACTGCACGGCCACGAATCTGAATGTAAACTACCGTTACGGCGGATTATCGGTCGGGGACTGCGAAACGGAAGATCACGCTGAAAACCGTTGCCCGCTCAAACGGATCGTCCGCCAGCCGACGCTGGTATTCCGCTATTGCGACCGTGCCTGCGGCGAATGCATCTCATTCGGCGCGGATAAACTCGCAAGGGAGTTGGAAGGCTCGAATATTCCGGTCGTATTCCTTGCCCGCTATGACAATATCCAGGAGATGAGGCGGCAGGGGCCGAGGATTAATCCATGGGGGTTCCGGATGTTGAATGTGGAAAAAGTACTCGATCTGGATGAAAGGCTGATCCCGTATTACTGCATAATAGATGAACGAGGGATCATACACGATATCTTCATTCCGGAAAAATCCCACCCCTCGACGACAAACCAATACCTGGTCTGCATAAAAGACAAATACGGAAACCGATAAAGCAGCAAATAGCCCGCAATCGCAATGATTGCGGGCTATTTTCATTGACTTCGTTGAGCTGCCAGGACTCGAACCTGGAACGACAGAACCAAAATCTGCTGTGTTACCATTACACCACAGCTCAATCCGTTGCTCGAAAGCGGGACAAAGATAAGCAAAAAATCGTAATTTACAATCGGGAAACGGAAAAATGCCCGACTCTTGCAGGTGTGCAAGAAAGAATTTCATTACTTTTGCACGCATGGAGCCGACAAGCCGGACAACGGGCCGGCAGGCGCCCTGCTGAAACTGAACGATTAATACGATAAGATATGATCCTGACAATGATCCTGCTCTTCGTGGTCGGCTACGCCTTCATCGCGCTGGAGCACAAAGTTAAGGTCGACAAATCGGCCATCGCACTGCTGATGTGCGGCGCCATCTGGACGATCTTCAGCCTCTTGGGCCACGACGCGAACATCGGCCACGACATGGTCGACCACCTGGGCGACACGTGCGAGATACTGGTGTTCCTGATCGGCGCCATGACGATCGTCGACCTGATCGACTCGCACGGCGGTTTCAACGTCATCACAGACCACATCAAGACCCGCAACAAGCACAAGCTGATGTGGCTGCTGGCTCTGATCACCTTCTTCATGTCGGCGGCGCTGGACAACATGACCACCACGATCATCATGGTGATGCTCCTGCGGAGGATCATCGCCGACCAGAAGGAGCGCTGGATCTACGCCAGCCTGATCGTCATCGCGGCCAACAGCGGCGGCGCCTGGTCACCGATCGGCGACGTGACGACGATCATGCTGTGGATGCGGGGCAACGTCACCTCGGCAGCGCTGATGGGGACGCTCTTCGTGCCGTGCATCGTCTCGGTCATCATCCCGACGGCGATCGCCACCCGGTATGTCCGCAACGAGGATACGGCCCCGGTGGACGAGAGTACGTTCGATGCGGAACTGCCCGTGGGCGTGGGCCCGCGCCTGAGCAAATTCATCCTCATCACGGGCGTATTGAGCCTGCTGTTCGTACCGGTATTCAAGGGCATCACGCACCTGCCGCCCTACATGGGCATGATGGTTTCGCTGGGTGTGATGTGGGTGCTGACGGAGATCATCTACGACCGCAAGCGCGGCATCGAGGAGTCGATCAAATGCCGCGTGACGAAGGTGCTCAAGCATATCGACATGCCGACGATCCTCTTCTTCCTGGGAATCCTGATGTCGGTGGCGGCGCTGCAAACCGCAGGCGTGCTGACCGACGTGGCGAACTGGCTCGACAAACAGGTACACGAAGTGTTCACCATAGCGGGTGTCATCGGCATACTGTCGTCGGTGATCGACAACGTGCCGCTGGTCGCCGCCTGCATGGGTATGTACCCCGTGATGGACACGGCGGCGGTGGCCGCGAGCACCGACCCTGCCTACATGCAGTCGTTCGTACAGGACGGCCTGTTCTGGCACCTGCTGACCTACTGCGCCGGGGTGGGCGGAAGCCTGCTGATCATCGGCTCGGCGGCCGGCGTGGTGGCGATGGGGCTCGAAAAGATCAATTTCGGATGGTATTTCAAGAAGATCACCTGGCTGGCCTTCGCAGGCTATGCGTCAGGCATCCTGGTGATCCTGGCCGAACACCTGCTGATCGGGCTCTGACCGACAGCGGGAAACGGAATAACGGGTGCGGAGGCAATGCCCCCGCACCCGTTATATATAAAAATCCGGCCAACCGGCCGGGCGTCCCCCACCTATGTCAGCGGACTTTGGCCATGAATTTCTCACGATCCACGACGTAACGGACGTGTACGCCCTCGCCGATCATCCCTTCGGCATCGCGGGCGCCGACGTTGAAGGTCAGCTTGCGCCCCTCGACACCGGTCAACACGGCCGTGGCGGTGATTTCTGCACCCAACCCCGAAGGCTTGATGTGCGTGACATTCATCTCCGCCCCTACGGTCGAAGAGCCTTCTGGCAGAGCCGCAGCAACGGCCGTCATGGCGGCATGCTCCATAAGCGCCACCATCGAAGGCGTGGCGAAAACCTCGAGGTCGCCCGACCCCATCGTCGCGGCGGTATTTGCGGCCGTAACCGTCGTCCGGCTCTGCGCCGACAATCCTTTTTCCAGCATAATATCCATTTCGCTTTATACGTTTATCCGATAAATAATTACATTTGCAGTGGCCGTACAGGCTGCGTACAGGAGGGGAGGCTCCACTCCGGAACCGCCGCCGGGTTTGTCCGCGGCAAAGATAATGCAAGCCGGACGCAACGGCAGACCCGCGAACTACGCGCAAGGCACGGTTTGCTCCGCGGATGTTCACCGCCAGCAAAGATAACGATTTTCACCGAGATGAAAAAGTGGCTCCTGATTCTGGTAATACTGGCCGCCGTGTCCCCCGGGGTACGTGCGCAGGGAGGCCGCGGTTTCTGGCACCAGGAATGGACGGTGGAAAAAGGAGACTCGGTACCGTTGGTACATATCCTGCCGGTCTACGTGTTCAGCCGCCCCGTCGACCTGCGCCGTTACCGCAAGCTGGTCGACGCCGTGAAGAAGGTCTACCCCATCGCCAAGGTCGCGAAAGCCAGGATGGCCGACATGGAAGAGGAATTATGCCGCCTGCCGACCAAAAAGGCGCAGAAGGAGTACATCAGGCAGGTATACCACCAGATCAAGGACGAATATACGCCCGTGCTGAAACACATGACCCGCACGCAGGGCAAGGTGTTGCTCAAGCTGATCGACCGCGAAACCGAATATACGGCCTACGAGGTGCTCAAGGAGTTCCGGGGCGGATTCGTAGCGGGGTTTTGGCAGGGCGTATCGCGGATTTTCGGGCAGAACCTCAAATCGCAGTACGACAAGGACAACGAAGACAAGATGATCGAGCAGATCGTAATTTACTACGAAGCCGGCCTGCTGCGGTAGGCAAACCGAGATAAACCCGATCCGTTACTCGAATTTGTTATAAAGGACGACGGGACGCTCGCGGCGTACGCTCATCGAGGGGAACCAGATGTCACCGGCCGTGAGTCCGCATTTCTCCACCGCCTCGAGCGAGTACTCCAGACGTCCGAAGTCGGCGTCGACGTTGTTGGTGCCGAACGTGAACTTTATTCCGCGCTGCTTGGCCCGGCGGATGATGTCGAAGCTCGGGATACGATAGCGGGCGTTGATCTCCAGGGCGATGCCATAGCGCTCCAGCACATCCAGCACGCGGTCGACGCGCGCGTCAGTCCAATACCTGTCGTAATCGGCCTGCATGTCGTCGGGCAGGTAGGTCGGGTTGGCGTAGATGTCGGCCGGCTCGTTGGTGAGTATCTTCACCGTCTGGTCGACCAGATGATCCATATACTGTTCTTTCGTCACGCCGTCGTAGTGCACCTCCTCGGGCCGGTAGATGCGCGAATTGCGTCCCTTGTGGTCGATGATGGTCATGGCATCCGTGAACAGGTAGTCGAATACACCGAGGGCCTTCTGCGAGAAGGTCGCCGTCCACTTGCGGCCCTCGCCCTGTACGCCACGCAGGAAAGGCATCCGCCTCACTTCGTCGAAATAGGCATAGACCTCCCCGTCGTCGGCCAGCATGCGGCCGATACCGCCTTCCCCGGCATTGGGCGCCACACCGTAATTGATACCGTAGTTCATCGACATGGCGTGCGCCTGTTCCTTGGTCAGGCCGCCCTTCAGGTGTACGTGGTAGTCGATGACGGGAAAATCGCGCTGCTGGAAGCGGATCACGCCGTCGGTGCGTTCGTCCACGGGCGGCAGTGTGTCGGCCTCGTTGCGCGCCTGTGCGCCGAGGCGCTCGATTGCAAGGTTGCGGAACGCGACTTCGCCCTGCACGCCGCGCAGCGCGATCGCGCCGTGCCCCAGCAATTGCCGGGCATGCCCTTCGGTGCGGTAGGGATGTTCGGGTTCCGTATAGCAGACCACTTCGGTAGTGTCGATGCGGACGACGATGTTACGGCCGCGCACAGTGACCTCGAAGCCGAACCACTCGCCGTCCTCGGCCAGCGAGCGGTAAAGGTTGCGCACGGAGGCGAGCGAACCGCTCTTGCGTGTCCCGTCGATGGCGCCGTTGCGGAAAACCACCTCGTAGCCCGACTCGCCGTCGGTGTGGAAGAGCAGCGCCGCCTGGGCACCGGGCTGCGTGAGGGCTTCCCCCGTAAGGCGGAAGTTGCCGTAGTCGCCTGCTGCCAGGAGCGTACGGCCCGCCGTAACGGCCGGGGCCGTCGTGCGGATCTCCCGCTCGCCGTCGTGCCACCGGTCGAGCGGTTCGGGGGCTCCGGCCTCCCCGCAGGCCGTGAGTGCGGCCAGGGACAAGAGTGCCGCGGCGATCGTCGTCCCGATACGCGGGACAGGGTTCAAATGGCAAAAGAGGTTCCTCATAACTTGGATTTTGTAATAATGCGGTTCCGGTTCGGACAGGCCGCCCGGCCTATGTGTACGTCAAACTTATCTCAGTCGTTGCTTGCTATCAAATATGCCCATGCAAAAATACACACTTTGTTGGAAAAGTACGGAATGACGCACGCTGTTTTATTTCGGACAGCATGAATTTCGGGAATCCCGGCAGCAAATAGGCTCAGAAATTGAACGACAGGCCGACGCCCAGCTCCATGTAGGAACGCCCCGGGCGGTAATCCCCGAAGGCGAACCCGAAATTGTCGGTCAGGTAACAATGGTAGGTGAAATCACCGTAGAGGTTGAACCGCCAGATGGGGATGATAAGCCGCACCCCGAGGTCATAGGTACAGCTGAAACGGTGCTTGACGAGGAAATTCCCGGAGGAGGGCTCGCGGCTGAGCGGGCCCAGCATCATGCCCGGCGTAAAACCCGTATGCGCTTCGAATTGCTTGGGAATGATCGAAAGCAATGCCGCAGCGACCCACGATCCGGCCTCGCCGTCGCCCGGGAAAACCAGCCCCCGGATACGTTCCGTGCGCCAGGTGAATTGCATCGGGATCGAATAGTAGTCGCAGATCTCGTCGTCGAAAAACAGGTTCAGCCCCGTGCGGAAACCTATATTATAATAGTTGTACCGGGCGTAGTCGATGCTGATCGCCTCGAATTCCGGGCCACGGCCGTCCCCCATGAAAAGCTGTGCGCCATATCGCACTCCGATCTCGTTGCCGGAGGGCAGCCCCTTGGGGGTATGCCACTCGTTCGTATTCTGGGCTGCCCCGCTGACGCAATACAGAAGCGCGAGGAGTGCCGCAAAAACTGGTTTCTTCATAATTTACAGGTTGCTTCTGCCCGCAAAGGTAACAGAATAAGGCCGCCTTCCAAACATTTATGCGGAAAAATGCAGAGTGGGCAACCAGGTGCCCTGAAAATCGCCGCAGCCCTTGCTCTTTGTGAATTATTCGTTATCTTTGTGGGCAAAATTTCGCTGAGCCATGTTTGAAAATTTAACGGATAAACTCGAACGGTCATTCAAAATCCTCAAGGGCGAGGGGCGCATCACCGAGATCAACGTAGCGGAGACGCTCAAGGAGATCCGCCGTGCGCTGATCGACGCCGACGTCAATTACAAGGTCGCTAAATCGTTTACCGACCAGGTAAAGCAGAAGGCGCTGGGACAGGACGTGCTCAAGGCGGTGAAGCCCGGACAGATGATGACCAAGATCGTACGCGACGAGCTGGCCGAACTGATGGGCGGCACGGCCACAGACATCAGGCTGGAGGGCAACCCGGCCGTGATCCTGATCGCGGGTCTGCAAGGCTCGGGTAAAACCACCTTCTCGGGCAAGCTCGCGGCATTCATCAAAAGCAAGAAAGGCCGCCAGGTACTGCTGGTGGCAGGCGACGTATACCGTCCCGCGGCCATCGACCAGCTGAAGGTGCTCGGCGGGCAGATCGGAGTGGAGGTCTACACCGAAGAGGGGAACAAAAACCCGGTACAGATCGCCGAAAACGCCATCAAATACGCCCGCCAAAACTCGTTCAACGTCGTAATCGTCGATACGGCGGGCCGTCTGGCCGTGGACGAGGCGATGATGCAGGAGATCACGGCCATCAAGGCAGCCGTGAAGCCTTCGGAGACACTCTTCGTAGTGGACGCCATGACGGGCCAGGACGCTGTAAACACGGCCAAGGAGTTCAACGACCGGCTCGACTTCGACGGCGTGGTACTCACCAAGCTCGACGGCGACACCCGCGGCGGTGCCGCGATCTCGATCCGCTCGGTGGTCAGCAAACCGCTGAAATTCATTTCGAGCGGCGAGAAGATGGACGCCCTGCAGGTGTTCCATCCCGAACGTATGGCCGACCGTATCCTCGGCATGGGTGACGTCGTATCGCTGGTGGAGCGTGCACAGGAGCAGTTCGACGAGGAGGAGGCGCGCCGCCTGAAGAAAAAACTGGTCAAGAACCAGTTCAACTTCAACGATTTCATCGGGCAGATCCAGCAGATCAAAAAGATGGGCAACCTGAAAGACCTCGCGGGAATGCTTCCCGGCGTAGGCAAGATGCTCAAGAACGTGGACATCCCGGACGACGTGTTCAAGCAGACCGAGGCGATCATTTCGTCGATGACCCCGGCCGAGCGCGAGCACCCCGAAATCATCAACGCACACCGCCGCGAACGCATCGCCAAGGGCAGCGGCACGACGATGGCCGACGTGAACCGCCTGATGAAGCAGTTCGAGGATACCCGCAAGATGATGAAGGCCGTAGCCGGCGGCAACATGAAGATGCCGAACATGCCCGGAAGACGCCGATAGCCAACAGATTGCAAATAAACCACGATCCCTCATTCGGAATGGGGGATTTTTTATGCGGTAGTTTTTAGGGCCCGAAACGAATTTTTCATCACTTTTTCATAGCAGGACAGTTAAAAATTATTACCTTAGTACACGCAATACTTCAAATCTCACTTTTTCTAATTTAATCACAACCACATGATGCAATTATCATTTTGGAAAAGATTACTCTGCGCGGCGCTCACCCTCGCGCTGGGAGTAACACTGACAGCCTGTTCGGACGACGACACCAAGGACGACAAGCTGATCCCTGAAATCGAGGTTACCCAATCGTTGACGTTCGATTGCACGCAAACCCAGACGAAAAACCTCGAAATCGAGCTTAACGGAAAGCTCAACTGGCAGATCAAGGCCGACGCATGGATCGAACTGTCGCAGACCAGCGGCAAAGGTTCTGCGACGGTAGCCGTAACCGTACCCGCGAACGCCACGTCGCGTACGGGTACCATCACCGTAACGGCAACCGGTTACATGGGCGCCACCGACACGGGCACATGCTCCGTAAGGCAGATCAAAGAAGGGGAGACGAATACGAACATTGCGGAAATCCGCGAGCTCGTCATGGCGACCAATCCCTCTGCCGATGGAAAAGAACTGACGGACGCGATCAGAGCCATGACGCTGTGCGGTATCGTAGTCTCGGACAAGGGGGGGGGAAACCAGCAGCCCTTCATCGTAATCCTTGCCGACGATACGCAGGATGCCGGTGCCGGCCTCGCACTCTCGATCAGCCAGTCTAACAACACCTTCGAGCGCGGCGACATCGTCGAAGTATCGCTCAGCGACGCATCGGCACAGCTCTTCAGCGGACTGCTGCAGGTTTCGACCCACAACGAACCCATGCTCGTGGGGCAGACCGAACCGCTGGCCCCGATCGCCATCACCGCAGACAAAATCGCGCAGTACGAATCGCAATACGTAAAGATCGAAAACACGCAGCCCGAAGCGTCGGAATCGGGCACCTGGAACAGCGACTCGAACAAGGGCAATGTTTCCATGGAGACCAAGGACGGAAAGTCCTACAAAATCCGCACCCTGCAAACCGCATCCTATGCACAGGATGCCATCCCGACCGACAAGAGCGGTTCCATCGCAGGTATCGCGGGCATCTACAACGGCACACTGCAAATCCTGCCCTGCAACGGTGACGACATCCAGCTTGCCGAAGCTCGTTTCACGGTACAGGGCAACAAGGCTACGCTGGCCGAAGTGCTCGAAGCCGGCGCCGGCTCGGCATTCGAAGTCGAGGGCGTGAGCGTCATCGCCGCCAACGAGCAGGGCGTTCTCCTCCAGCAGGACGGTGCACGCATCTACGCATTCAAGGGCGAAGCCCACGACCTGGCCGTCGGCGACGTGGTCACCGTGTCGGGCAAAACCGAGTCGCGCAACGGCCTGCTGCAATTCGGCAAGGGTTGCAGTTTCACCAAGACCGGCCACCAGGATATTACCCAGCCGCAGCCCGCGGCATTCTCGGCAACGGAAATCGAAGCCTACATGAAAAACCCCGAGGTGAAATACGTGACCTACAAGGGTACCGTCCTCGTATCGGGCAACTACGTCAACGTCGAGATCGACGGCACTTCGGTGCAGGGCAGCCTGGACTACATGAGCGACGATTTCAAGGAGAAGTATAACAGCCACAACGTGACCATCACCGGCTGGCTCTTCGGCTCGTACAAAACCTATATGTACACCATCCCCGTGGAGATCAAGGACGAGGGAGAATTCGAAGAGGAAGTTCCCGACGGAGCGATCTTCTACAGCACGTTCGACAAGGAGCTCGCCTCGCAAACCTTCGGCGACGGCGGCCAGTGGCCGTTCCTCGACCAGTTCGAAGGCTGGATCAACCACAAGGGCTCGGGCGTCGCCAACGTGGCTTATGACTTCAAGAGCATGTCCGCACGTACGAACCAGTCGTCGAAGGGTTCGCTTTCGCTTTACGACGGTTCAGGTAAAAACAACATCTTCTTCAGCACGGCGCCCAACTATTTCACGATCCAGAAGATCGCGGTAACGTCGCAGAACCTTCGCCTCTCGTTCGGCGCGCAGCGCTACGCACAGGGCGCCACCAACACGTTCATCAAGTCCGACTTCGTGGTGCGCCTTTCGGCCGACGGGCAGCTCTGGTCGCAGGCGCTCGACTACGATTTCGGCAGCGTAGCGGACGAACCGGGTGAGTGGCGCCTCGCAACGGCAGACTTCACCCTGCCGGCAGGCACCGGCACGCTCTACATCAAGTTCGAAGCCAAGATGAGCAGCGTGAACCGTATCGACGACGTATTGCTGACCCCGGGCAACGGCGGGCAGGCAATCGAGTTCGGTAAGGAAGAGGAGACACCGCTTTCGACGATAGCCGAGGTGCTGGCGGCTCCCATCGACGAAGTTTACAAGGTCGAAGGACAGGTGATCGGCACCCACTCGAAGGGCTTCCTCGTAAAGGACGCCACGGGTACGATCCTCGTATTCAAGAAGAACCACGGCATGACCGTCGGCGACAAAGTCACCGTCGAAGGCGCAACGTCGGAATACGGAGGCATGAAGCAGTTCGGCGAAACGTCGGAACTCACCAAGAACGGCTCGGGAAGCTATACGCAGCCCACCCCGACGGATTTCGGGGCAGCGCAGTTCGACGCCTATGTCAACAACCCGACGATCCAGTATGTAAAATACGAAGGCAACCTCAGCTCGTACCGCGACCAGATTTATCAGTGGCACTATAATGTCGCCGTGGAGGGTACGAATGTAGTCGGCTCGATCGCCTACCCCAACAGCGACCTGAACATCGAAAATTTCGTCGACCGCAAAGTCATCATCACGGGCTACACCGTCGGTGTTTCGGGGACGGATACCAAATACCTCAATACGCTGACCACGTCGATCGAATTCGCAGAACAGGAGACCATGCCCGACGAGAGCCAGGCCATCACGGTGAAAGAACTCAACGCCAAACTCGCCACGATGAATGCGGGCGATGCGCTGGGCGAACTGATCGCCGTGAAGGGCTATGTGGCGGCCAACAACGAAGGAGGAAACTTCTACCAGCTCATTTCGCTGGTGGACAACACCGGCGAGGCCAACACGGGCATCATCATCAAGGGCAGCGACTACACCGAGAAAGACCTGCCCGTGGGCACAAAAGTGATCGTCAGCCTTAAATACGCCAAGTACGACATCAACAATGACCTGCCGCAGTTGAGGATGGCGACGATCTTCCCCACTCAGGAGAAGGTAACGATGAAAGTCCCCCAGATCACCGTTTCGCAGGCAGGAGATTACGTTGGCCAGTATGTGACGGTAAAGAACCTCACCCCGGCGGCAAATTCGACGACCTGGGTCGTGAATAAGAAGACCACTTCGGTCAACTTCACCGACGACGCCGAACTGCCGATGGTGGCACGTACGACCAATCACGCCGTATTCGCCAACGAAGCTATCGCAATAAAGAAGGCGGATCTGAGTGGTATCATGGAGATATACAAGGGGGGCTATCAGATCTACCCCACCAGCATGGAGGACGTTGCAGGCTTCAAAGTCGAGTAACACGGCACAATCCATCCGTTTGTAAGAAAATCCCTGTGGGCAACAACCCGCAGGGATTTTCCGTTTCAAAGAGGGATCGAAGCCGGGGGGGGGGCAGAAGATATAAAAGAGCGGTTTACAGCATGGAATTGAAAAATAATCGTTAAATTGTACCGGGAAACCCAACCCGGAATACCACATGAAAAAATTACTCCTGCTGTTGCTGGGGATCGCTTCGTCCCGGCCGCCTTCTCCCAGGGCGGGAGCGGCATCGACTGGGCCGCCGACCTGGATTACCTGGCCAGCGAACTGCCCGCGAAACATTGCAACCTCTTTGCGAAATACGACAAAGCGCAGTTCGAGACCGCAATCGGCGCGATCAAGGCTTCGGCCGGGGAGGCCGGAGATTTTGCTACGGCGCTCAAAACCCAGCAGCTGATCGCCAGGCTGGGTGATTCGCACACCATGCTATATTTCAACCAGCTGATGAACCGGCAGCAGAACTGCCGCTCGGGCTGCTCTGGGTCTCCGACGGGCTGTACGTCATACAGACGGCAGAGGAAAACAAAGAGTTGCTGGGGCACCGGCTCACAGTGGTCGGCAAGGCACCGGTCGAAACCGTAATCGACAGCCTGAGCACCCTGTTCACGGTCGACAACGAAGCAATGGTAAAATCCATGATTCCCCAATTGTTCCCGTCGTTACAGTTCCTGGAATATTTCGGGTTCGCACACAACGGGCAGGCGGAACTCACGCTGGACGGAGACAAGACCTATACGCTCAAACCGTCCGATCCGCAGCGGGCGGGTCGGGCCGCCTTCCAGCCCGATTCCCTGCCCCTTGCGATCGCGGAAAGGAACGTGCTTTTCTCGGATCGCTATTTCCCGGAGGAAAAAATATACTATATCCTCTACAACTCCTGCTGGGGGCGTGAAAGCAAGGCGGAGTTCAAGAGCCGCGAGAAAGCCGCGTCGCTGCCGTCGTTCACGGAATTCGGCGAAAAGGCGTTCGGCATATTGCAGGGAAACCCCGTCGGGAAGATCATTTTCGACATGAGGAACAACGGCGGAGGGAACTCGGCACAGGGGACGGCATTCATCGAAAGGCTGGCCCGGTTCCTGGAACAGCACCCCGGCATAAAAACCTATGTCGTCATCGGGCGAAGCACATTCTCCTCGGCCATCCTGAATACGATGGATTTCAAGCACCTGACCGATGCGGTCGTAGTCGGCGAGCAGACCGCCGGCAAACCCAACCACTTCGGCGAGGTACGGAGTTTCCAGCTCCCGGAATCGAAGCTGACAGTCGCCTATTCGACCAAATATTTCCGGCGTACGGACGAAGAGACCGACACGATCACCCCCGACGTCAGGATCGAAATGAGTTTTACGGATTTCACGAAAGGCATCGACCCGGTGTACGAATGGATCAAGGCACAATAGGCTGCGCGGGCGGTTTACTCCGTCCAGCCGTTATGCCGGACGTTCGCCGGGTTCCACTTCTGCTTGGGCTCAGGATTGTCCGCAGGATAGCCCACCGGAATCAGGTTGAGCGGAACGACATCGGAGGGAAGCCCCAGCACGCGCCGCACGGCCTCTACCCGTTCGCCGCGGGGATAAACCCCAGTCCATACGGCTCCCAACCCCAGGGCATGGGCCGCAAGGAGCAGGTTTTCCGAGGCCGCCGAGGCATCCATCACCCACCAGTCGCCGGAAGCCCCCGGATTGCGCGACAAGTCGCCGCAGACGACCACGGCCAGGGGTGCCCGGGCGGCCATCTTCGCAAAGGGCAGCGCCCCGGCGAGTTCGCGTAACAGCTCCCGGTCGTCCACGACAACGAAAGCCCACGGCTGACGGTTCACGGCCGAGGGCGCGGCCATCGCAGCCCGCAGCAGCAGTTCGACCGTATCGGCACCGACCGGGCAATCCCGGTAGGCTCGGATGCTCGTCCGGGTCATAATCACATCGAGGGGGCTCCGCTTGCCGGACTCCCCGGTCGGGGTGCGCATCCCGGCCGACAGCCACCATACCAGCAACGCGGCCAGCACGGCACCGGCGCAGAAAAAGAGGATTTTCGTCCTGTTCATAATTTTCCGTTATATCGTGTCCCGGCAAATATACGGGAAAAATCGTAAAAAGCACCGCACACCGGTCAAACGACCGTATCGGCGGGTAAATTAATCGACCGGGCGTTTGCAGGGGTCTTTTTTTATCGCTACCTTTGTCCGGATCATATCCCAAAAGGAAAATGCACAAATCGGGCTTTGTAAATATCATCGGAAACCCCAACGTCGGCAAATCGACACTCATGAACGCATTGGTCGGCGAAAAGTTGTCGATCATCACGTCGAAGGCGCAGACCACGCGCCACCGGATCATGGGGATCGTCTCGGGCGAGGATTTCCAGATCGTCTATTCCGATACGCCGGGCATTCTGAAACCCAGCTACAAATTACAGGAGTCGATGATGAAATTCGTGACGGGCGCCGTGGCCGATGCCGACGTCATACTCTATGTCACCGACACCGTGGAGCGGGGGGAACGCTCGGCCGAAATCATCGACCGCATCCGCCAGAGCGGCGTTCCGGCCATCGTGGTCATCAACAAGATCGACCTCACGACGCCCGAGGCACTCGAGGTACTGGTCGACAAATGGCAAGGGGAGTTGCCCGAGGCACGCATCGTACCGGCATCGGCCAAGGAGAATTTCAACATCGAAGGGTTGTTCAAGACCATCCTCGACCTGCTGCCCGAAGGCCCGGCCTTCTATCCTAAGGATACGCTCACGGACAAGACGCTGCGGTTTTTCGCCTCGGAAATCATCCGCGAGAAAATCCTCAGGTTCTACGACAAGGAGATCCCCTACTGCTGCGAAATCGAGATCGAAAGCTACAAGGAGGAGCCGGCGATCGACCGCATCGCCGCAACGATCTATGTCGCCCGCGACTCGCAGAAAGGCATCCTGATCGGGCATAAGGGCGAGAAACTCAAACGGGTCGGGCAGGCCGCGCGCGAGGACATGGAGCAGTTCCTCGGCAAGAAGGTTTTCCTGCAACTGTTCGTCAAAGTGAACGACGACTGGCGCAACAACGAACGCCAACTGCGCCGTTTCGGGTACGAATTGGAATAAACCGGAATAATAAACCGCCCGAAAAGGACGTTAATGGGACAAGTGAGTCGGAAATTGAAAAAATACATCCTCGGGATCGCACTGGGCATCGCACTGATGTGCGGGAAGGAATCGTATGCGCAGTACAACCGGGAATATTTCTTCTGGGTGGGACGTTCGTGCATGATGAACAACGACTACCAGGAGGCCATCCGGACGCTCAACACCCTGCTGCGGTTCGACGAGGATGCCTTCGAAGGCTATTTCCTGCGCGGCATCGCCAAATACAACCTCGACGACCTGCTGGGCGCCGAGGCCGATTTCTCGACCGCCATCCGGCTCAACCCCGTATACACACAAGCCTATACCTACCGCGCGATCACGCGTTCGCGGCTGGGTAATTACGATGATGCCCTGCAGGACTTCCGCGAGGCGATCGACCTGCGCCCGGATCTGCCGGGCCCCTATTACAGCCGCGGCGTGACACGGCTGCTGAACCAGCAGTTCAAGGAGGCCATCGACGATTTCGACAAGTTCATCCGCCAGGAGAACAAAGTCGCCGACGCCTTCATCTGCCGGGGCCTGAGCTACCTGCACCTGAAGGATACGGTACGCGCCTACGACAATTTCAACACCGCCATCCGCACGAACCGCGAGAACCCCAGCGGGTACAACCGCCGCGGCGGGCTCTACATGGAGCAGAAACGCTTTGCGGAAGCCGAAGCCGATTTCAACAAGGCCATCGAATGCGATTCGGCCTACCTGCTTTCGTATTTCAACCGCGCACTGGTCTACTCGGACACCAACCGTCCGATGCTGGCCCTCGCGGATTTCGACAAGGTGATCCAGCTCGACTCGACCAATTCGCTGACCTACTTCAACCGTGCCATGCTGCGCACGCAGATCGGCGACTACAACCGTGCGCTGGACGACTACGACAAGGTGGCGCTCTATTCGCCCAACAACGTGCTGGTCTACTACAACCGCGCAGGGGTCTATGCCCAGCTGGGCGAACTGGAGAAGGCGATAGACGACTACTCCTCGGCCATCAAGCTCTACCCCGATTTCGCCAACGCCTATATTTACCGCGGCCGTCTGCGCGAACTGCTGCGCGACCCGCAGGGCGCGAAGAAAGACCGCGACACGGCCCAGAAGAAGATTGCGGAGTACCGCTCCCGCCTGAGCGACAGCACCTACTCGATCTATGCCGACACGACGCAGCGTTTCGACCGCCTGTTGTCGTTCGACAGCAAATTCTCGGGCGGCAGCTTCGACCGCATCACGGGCCACAACGGCGGCCACGAGGAGATGCGCCTGCTGCCGCTATTCAAGTTCACGCTGATGCGTCCCGACACCGTGCCGACCGTGGAACGCTACCACGTACAGCGCGTCGAGGACTTCAGGAAGCGGGTGGACAACGAATACCTCACCCTTTCGTGGCGCGAAAGCAATATCCCGGCCGACACGCTCGTGATGCTCGACAAGCAATACGTCGAGGAGCTCAAGTCGGATCGGGCATCGTGGACGGTGCTCTTCGAACGGGGTGTCACGCAGTCGCTCATCAAGCAGTATACCAATGCCGTGAACACCTTCTCCGCGGCCATTGAGCAGAACCCGAGCAACCCGTTCCTCTACCTGAACCGCTCGACGACGCGCGCCGAGATGATCGACTTCATCTCGTCGATCGACAACTCCTACCAGCGCATCACGATCGACTCGGATCCGGCCAACCGGCTGAACAACAACAGCAAGCGCACGTACAGTTACGACGAGGCGGTGGCCGACCTGAACAAGGCCATCAAGCTCTTCCCCGACCTGGCGTACAGCTATTACAACCGCGCCAACCTCAAGGCCCTGTCGGGAAGCCTGCCCGAAGCGTTCGAGGATTACTCGAAGGCCATCGAACAGAACCCCAATTTCGCCGAGGCATATTACAACCGCGGCATCATACAGATATTCATGAAGGACACGCGCAAAGGGTGTCTCGACATTTCGAAGGCCGGCGAGCTGGGTATCGTCGAGGCTTACGAGGTGCTGAAACGATACGCGCCGTTAGAAAAGTAAGCTAACTCAAAAACAAATAATTATGACGGAAATTATCCAACGGAAACTCAACGACTCGGCCTGGGTGCGGTGGACGGCGCTCATCCTGATCGCACTGACGATGTTCTTCGGCTACATGTTCGTGGACATGATGTCGCCCCTGCAGAGCATGATCGAGGCACAGCGCGGCTGGACGCCCGACGTGTTCGGCATGTACGGAAGTTCGGAGTTCATCTTCAATGTCTTCGGATTCCTGATCCTGGCAGGTATCATCCTCGACAAAATGGGTGTGCGCTTCACGGGAATGCTCTCGGCATCCCTGATGTTTATCGGCGCCTGCATCAAATATTACGGCGTGAGCGACGCCTTCATCGGCACTGGCGCCGAGGCTTGGCTCAATAGCTGGTGGGTATCGTTCCCGGCCAGTGCCAAACTCGCATCGCTCGGGTTCATGATATTCGGATGCGGTATGGAGATGGCCGGCATCACCGTTTCGAAGACGATCGCCAAGTGGTTCGAAGGCAAGGAAATGGCCCTCGCAATGGGGCTGGAAATGGCCATTGCCCGTGTGGGTGTCTTCGCCGTTTTCTCCATCTCGCCGTGGCTCGCCAACATGGCTCCCGCAACGGTCGTGCGCCCGGTGGCATTTTGTACCCTGCTGCTGCTGATCGGACTGCTCACCTACACGGTATTCACCTTCATGGATCGCAAGCTGGACAAACAGCTCGGGCTGGATTCCCGCGGCAACAACAGTTCCGAAGAGGAATTCCGCATCAGCGACCTGGGCAAGATATTCAGCAGCAAGGTATTCTGGATCGTAGCCATACTCTGCGTGCTCTACTATTCGGCGATCTTCCCCTTCCAGCGCTTCGCCACGAACATGCTGGAAAGCAACCTCGGGGTCACGGCACAAACGGCCGCCGACATCTTCCGCTGGTTCCCGATGGGCGCCGCGGCCATCACGCCGCTGCTGGGCAGCTACCTCGACCACAAGGGCAAGGGCGCCACGATGCTGATCTTCGGAGCCGTCCTGATGACGGTATGTCACCTGATCTTCGCCTTCGTGCTCCCGGCCTATCCGAGTACGCTCGTCGCTTACGGCGCCATCATCATCCTGGGAATCTCGTTCTCGCTGGTACCCGCAGCGCTGTGGCCCTCGGTTCCCAAGATCATGGAGACCCGCTACCTGGGTTCGGCCTACTCGCTGATCTTCTGGATCCAGAACATCGGCCTCTGCCTCTTCCCTGCTGTCATCGGCTACGCCCTCAAATTCAGTAACCCGGGGCATGTGGACGGCACGGCCTACAACTATACGCTCCCGATGGTGATTTTCGCCAGCTGCGGCATCGCGGCGATGCTCCTGGGACTGTGGCTCAAGGCGGAAGACCGGAAAAAGAACTACGGGCTCGAACTGCCCAATATAAAGAAGTAGCCAAACTACGACGAATAAATGAAGCGGAAGGGCTGCCGTGCAATGCACGGCAGCCCTTTGTAATTTTCCGGAGGCAAGGGTTCGGGGAAAATCCCAGCCACGCGATCCGGAATCAGCGTACCATTTCGTACAACTCGGCGATGCGCGTGCACATCTCCTCCCACGAGAAGCGTTTGCGCTCCTCGATGCAGTTCAGGCGGAAGCGTTCGATCGTATCCCCGTCGTACATCCGCGCAATGGCATCGGCCACGCCCTGCACCGTAGGCTCGCAGACATACCCTACGCGACCGTCGGGCACGATCTCCGAAAGGCCGCCGACGTCGGTGACGACCATCGGCACGCAGAACTGGTAGGCGATCTGCGTCACGCCGCTCTGCGTCGCGGTCTTATAGGGCTGGACGACGAAATCCACAGCCGAGAAGTAATATTTCACCTGTTCGTCGGGAATGAACCGGTCGTGGAGGATCACCTCGTCCTGCAGGCCGTTGTCGGCAATCTGCCGCAGGTAACGCTCCTTGGGGGTGTAAAATTCCCCGGCGACGATCAGCCTGCGCCCCGCGGCAAGCCCCCGGCGACGCAACTCCGCCCAGGCGTCGAGCAGCAGGTCGAGCCCTTTGTAGTCGCGGATCAGCCCGAAGAAAAGCACGTAATCGACCGTCGGATCCAGCCCCAGCCGTACACAAGCCTCGTTGCGGGCGACCCGCTCCCCGAAGTTCTCGAAAAGCGGATGCGGGGAAAACAGCGCCGGGGCATCGCTGTATGCCTTCAGTTCGCCGTGCACCTGCTCGGACATGTAGACGAACCCGTCCACGACACCCAGGTAATAACGGTTGAAGGGTTTGTCGGTCAGGTGGTGCTCGTGGGGTTCGACGTTGTCGATCTGGCAGAGCACCTTCGTATGGTCGTTGCGGCGGGCGAAACGGGCAATGGTGCCGAAACAGGGTGCCATGAAGGGCGTCCAGTATTTCATCAGCACGAAATCGGGACGTTCGCGGCATATCCGGCGACCGATACGCACCCAGTTGAAAGGGTTGACCGTATTGACGCACCGGCAGATGTGCAGATCGGCCGGCGGCGGCGTGGATACGGTCTGGCTCTTGCCCGGGAAGAGCAGCGAAGGGTATTGCAGCGTGAAAGTCTTTATGTCGACCTCGTTCCCACGCCGCTGAAAGGTGCGGGCCATGATCTCCATGATCGAAGCCAGTCCGCCCCGGTACGGGTGCGCAGGGCCTAAAATCGTAATCTTCATACGGCAAATATAGGAAAAGATAGCGCAAACGGCTGTCTCTTTTGCCGTAAATATACGGACAGGACAAACTTTTCGCACCACCGCGATTCCATGCGCAGGGGCATAACGGGAAGATCCCGGCAGTCCGGCACCCGCCCCGGCCTGGTTCCCGGCCGGGACGAGGCTCCGTAAAAAGACGCAGCAAAGAGCCCGGAGGAAAAACACACGGAGAAAAACCGGCCGGGAAAGCATGGCGGCAAGTGTCCGGCGGGAAGAACGCACAGCGAAGAGCCTGCCGGACGGGATTCACCGGGAAAAGCCCGCACAAAAAACGGGGCGCCGCGAACGGCACCCCGCAGACTCGGGCCGGGGACGGTTATTCGCCGTCGTCGGTATGTTTGAAACTCTTGGCGGTATGCTTGCTGCCCGCTGCGGACTGCAGCGCCAGGTACTCCTCGCCGTAGTCGAGCATATGCTGCAACTCGGTGCGGAAGGTATCGAGGTGTTCCTCCTCCTCGACGATAATGTCCTGGAACATCTTGTGCGTCACGGCGTCCTTGTGTTCGGCGGCGATGCGCGACGCCTCGTTATAGGAGTCGATCGTGCTCTGCTCCAACTGCATGGCCAGGCGGAGCATCTCCTTGGCGTCGGTCACCTGCTTGGTACGGAACGAGGCGTTCATGTCGACGTCGCCCTGCAGGAACATGATGCGGTCGGAGAACTCCTCGATATGGCGCATCTCGGCGATCGAGATCTCACGCATGATCTTCGAAAGGTACTGGTAGCGGTCATCTTCGAAATGGGTGTGGAAATACATGTACTGGAGCGATGTGGCGATCTCCTTACCTACGGCATCGTTCAGCAGGTCGATGCTCACCTGATACTTGTTCTGTGTTTTGACTGCGGTTTCCATAATGAAAAAAGGTTTTGCAGCCCTACCTGCAAAACCCGTTCCACGAAGTGCCGGCAGGACATTCCCCGCAGGCCTATTTCCAGTCGATAGAGGCACGTACGGCCACCGTACCGGCATCGCTGCGTATCTCGAACAGCGCCGTACGGCCGCGTTGTTCGTAACCGACGGCAAGCGTCTGCCCGTAACGGCATTCGCGCAGGAAATGGATGTCGAACCGCACGGGTGCCTCCTGCATCAGCATTTCCAGGGGCAGCATGTCGATCATCATTTCTATATAGCGCATCGTATTGACATGGCGGTTAAAGTCGATGTCGCTGTAAACGACCTTGTGCATGACCGTCTGCGCCGGGTTGACATCGCGGATCTTGCGCGGCTTGTCGGTCGGCGAAGGGGCATCGACGATGGCTTCGGCATGGGCGTCTCCCACCCACGACAGGTCGAGCGCCGAACGGCTCTTCAGATCAATCATCGCCCACTGCGTCACCGCACGGCCGAATTCGTTGCCCGCGGCGTCGGTCAGCGTGAAATTACGCGTCGAGAGCACCCGCCCGTATTCGTTGATCCACGTGGCGATCGTATAGTCGGTATACTGCCCTGGCTGGCAGTCGAATTCCACGGCCATGCGCGAGAGCACCCACGAATGGTTGTCGGCATTGAGGGCGTCGACCCCGAAACCCTTGCCGTGGGCGTCGATGCCCGCCGTATTGAGGATCGCCGAGCCCAGCGACGGGATCGTGGCCCGGAGCGTGAAATCCACATCCTGCGGTTCGACACGGTAATTATAATGCGATTTTTCTCCCATGTAATTGATATTTAGCGTTGCATGGCGGCAAAGATAAGAATTTTTCGTATATTTGGTTGAACATTAACCCTCAATAAAAGCGTTAGTTATGGAAATGAAGAAACTCGACTTCGCGGAAACCCTGAAGGATTCGATCGAAATCGGCGTCAAGAACGCCCCCCGATCGTCGTGGCAGTGACCCTGTGGCTGGTAACTATCTGGATACCCTACCTAAACATAGGGACGACTATCGCCTTCATCACCTTCGTCGTGATGTTCGTACTCTTCGTGCTGGCCGCTTCGATCGCAATGGCCATCGAAGCCTCGTTCTGGAAACAACTGAAAGACAACGTGGAATAAATACGCGCCACAGCAGGCGAAGGACGGCGCTGGTGCCGTCCTTTTTTATCCGCGACCAATTATTTTATCGAAAAACGATAAATATTATTTGTTTTTCGAAAATAAATACTAATTTTGCACTATCGAAACTCAAAAACGAACAAGCATGCAGAACAAAAAAAGACTGCACAGGCATTTACTGCTGATCTACATCATCTACTTCGCGGCGCTGATCGTAGGTTTCGCAGCGAGCTTCGTCCCGGATTTCTCGCGCGGATGGCGCGATGCGCAGGACACGCTGGAGATCGAGATCCCGCAAGGCGGCATACGCTCCTATTACGTCTCCGCCCCGGTAGTGCGCAAGGCCGCCGAGCCGGTCGTGATCGAGGGGCTCCCGGCCAGCATCGAACCGACAATCAGCCGGATAGACCTGCGCGTACAGGTGGACGAGGCCTACACGCTCGGCAACGCGTTCAAGGTGATGGGCAACAATGTCTACTGCTACCTGCTGATGGTGATAACGGGCCTCTCTTACCTGACGATCCTCGTGCTGATAGCCCTGATCATCAATTCGCTCCGCAAGTCGATCCGCGACGAACAGCCGCTGCGCCACAGCAATATACTGCGTACGCGCGCCATCGGCATCCTGATCCTCGTAGCGGAACTAAGCGAGGCTCTGATGAAATACATCAGCAACACCGAGGCGGCACGACTGCTCGAAGGCACCTCTTTCGAGGTCGTGGGGACATTTCCGCTGAGCTACTGGAATGTGATCGTCGGTATTTTGTTCCTCTTCATGGCCGAGGTGCTTTCCCTCGGGACACAACTGAGCGAAGAGCAGAAACTGACTATCTAAAATAAGTAACATAGCATGGCAACGATACAGACAATTAAAGGGGGGGGGACGACATTATGGCTATAATAATCAATATAGACGTCATGATGGCCAAGCGCAAGATGTCACTCGGCGAACTGGCCGAACGGGTGGATATTACGCCCGCCAACCTCTCGATACTCAAGAACGGGAAAGCGAAGGCCATCCGGTTCTCGACGCTCGAAGCGATCTGCCGCGAGCTCGACTGCCAGCCGGGGGACATCATCGAATACCGCCCCGACCTGCCCGCAGAAAAAGAATAACACAAAAACCCTAATACGATCGATTATGAAAAAATTAACAATGCTGGTTGCAGCCGCCTTCGCAATGACGAGCGCAATGGCCCAGCTCAACCCGATGGAGCCGATCCCGGCGGACAAGGATGTCCGAACGGGTAAACTCGAAAACGGAATGACCTATTACATCCGCCACAACGAAAAGCCGAAAGGACAGGCGGATTTCCACATCCTGCACGACGTGGGAGCCATCCAGGAGAACGACGCGCAGCAGGGCCTCGCCCACTTCCTCGAGCACATGGCCTTCAACGGCACGAAAAACCTCCCCGGCAAGCAGATGATCGAATACCTGGAGAAGGTAGGCGTGAAATTCGGCGCCAACCTCAACGCCGGCACCAGCTGGGACATGACTTCGTACATGATGAAAGACGTCCCGACCTCACGCGAGGGCATCATCGACAGTGCGCTGCTGATTCTGCACGACTGGTCGCACTTCATCGCCCTCCAGCCCGAGGAGATCGACTCGGAGCGCGGCGTGATCATGGAGGAGCTCCGCACCCGCGACAACGCTTCGTGGCGTTCGACCATGAAGATGCTCCAGGCGCTGGGCAAGGGCACGAAATACGAGCACCGCAACCTGATCGGCTATCTCGACGGGCTGAAAGGCTTCCAGCACAAGGAACTGGAGGATTTCTACAACACGTGGTACCGCCCCGACTATCAGGCGGTCGTGATCGTGGGTGACATCGACGTCGACGCCGTCGAAAACAAGCTCAAAACGCTGATGAGCGATATTCCGGCCCCGGCCGCCGATGCCGCACAGAAAGAGGTGATCACGGTGCCCGACAACGAAGAGCCGATCGTCAGCATCTACACCGATCCCGAAATGCAGGGTTCGCGCGTGCAGGTCTTCGTAAAGCGCCCGGCCGTACCCGAGCAGTACAACAACCTGGTATACGGCGAGATGCTCGACGTGGTACAGGCTTACATGACCACGATGGAGAATGCCCGTCTGCAGGAGATTTCGATGCAGCCCGACGCCCCGTTCCTGGGCGCAGGCATGAACTCGGGCAGCATCGGCGTAATCCCGACGCTCGAGGCCACGACCTTCGTTGCCATGACGCAGGACGGCAAACTGGCGCAGGGTTTCGAAGCCCTCTACACGGAGATGGAGAAGGTGCGCCGCCACGGCTTCACGCAGGGTGAGTTCGAGCGTGCACAAAACGACCTGATGCGCCGCGCCGAGCGTTCGTACACGAACCGCAACGACCGTCGCAACGCCGAATTCGTACAGACCTATCTGGATAACTTCCAGCAAAACCGCCCCATGCCCGACGCCGAAACCGAATGGCAGCTGGACAGCATGCTGATCAAGGCGCTCAACGTCGAGGCAGTCAACGCATTCGCACAGCAGGCGATCTACCCCAACAACCAGGTAATCGTCATCACGGCACCTGAAAAGGAGGGTGTCGTAAATCCGACGACCGAGGAGATTCTCGCCATCCGCGACAAGGTCGCCGCAGCCGAGATCGAGGCATACGAGGACAACACGGTCAAGGAACCGCTGATCCCCGAAGGAACTACTCTGGAAGGTTCGCCCGTGAAGAAGACCGCGCAGAACGCCGAGTACGGCACGACGGAATGGACGTTGGCCAACGGAGTGAAGGTCATCGTGAAGCCCACGGCCTACAAAGCCGACGAGGTTCGCATGAGCGCCCTGGCCAAGGGCGGCCTGTCGATCCTCTCGGACGAGGAGTTCTACATGGGCGAGATGATGCCCGCCTTCAACTCGATGTCGGGCGTAGGCAAATTCTCGGCCACCGACCTCAAGAAACAGCTTTCGGGCAAATCGGCGTCGGTTCAGCCCTCGGTGGAGAACTACGCCAGCGCCATGAACGGCGTATGCTCGCCCAAAGACCTGGAGACGATGTTCCAGTTGCTCTACCTCAACTTCACGCAGCCGCGTTTCGACGAGAACGACTACAACACGCTCATGAAGATGCTGCGCGCACAGTTGGAGAACGTCAAGTCGAACCCCGACTACCTGATGGAAGACAAGTTCATCGACGTGGCATACGGCAACAACCCGCGCCGCCAGATGGTTTCGACCGAGATCATCGACAAGTTCAGCTTCGAGGCGCTGCCGGCCATCTACAAGAAACTCTATCCGGATGCCAACAGCTTCGTATTCAAGTTCGTGGGCAACGTAGACCTCGAAACGCTCAAACCGCTCGTTGAAAAATATATCGGCTCAATCCCGACCTCGAAGAAACCGATGACGTTCGCGGACGACAAATGCGATCCCGTGAAGGGCGAGGTGACCGAGGACTTCACGGCCTCGATGCAACAGCCCAAGGTTTCGGTACGTTACATGTTCTCCGGCGAGATGCCCTACACGCTCAAGAACAAGGCTGCCCTGTCGTTCCTGACGCAGGCGCTCAACTCGCGCTACCTGGTTTCGATCCGCGAGGAGAAGGGCGGCACGTACGGCGTACAAGTATCCGGTTCGACGGAATACATCCCGAGCGAGACCTACAACATGACCATTTCGTTCGACACCAACGAGGAGATGGCCGACGAGCTGCGCGAGATCGTAATGAAGGAGATCGAAGAGATCGCCGCCAACGGCCCCAAGAGCGAAGACATCGAGAAAAACCGCGAGTTCATGCTCAAGAGCTGGAAAAACAGCCTCGAACAGAATGCCAGCTGGATGAACTACCTCAACAGCAAATACGGCTCGGGGCTCGACTACCTGGCCGATTACGAAGAGGTGCTCAAGACGCTGACCGACGCCGACATACAGGCCATGGCCAAGAAGGTGCTTTCCGACGGTAACCTCGTGAAAGTCATCATGCGTCCCGCAAAGGAAGAGGCGAAATAAGCCCCCATCCGACAGAATGAAAGGCAGCCGTGAAAACGGCTGCCTTTTTGTTTGCAACAGGAGGTAAAAATATTACCTTTGCAAAAATTTTAAACCAAAGTGCTGCCACCATGTCTCGTAGTCTCAACCTGGTCTCAGGCCTCTATCTTAAAATATCCATTCTGACGATCGTCGCGGGGCTCGTACTCCGCATCGTGCTGCTCTTCAACGGGCAGACCAGCGACCTCGGTTTTTCACCGGGCGAGTGGTGCCAGGTATTCCTGCTGGGCGCCGTGAACGACCTTTGTGCCGCAACGATCGGCTTCGGCTTCCTGTGGCTCTTCATGATGAGCGTCTCGGAGACGAAATACCGCAAACCGTTGGGCTACATCATCCTCGGAATACTCGCTGCGGCATTTTGCTACGTGACCTTCTGCAACACGATATTCGACGAATACGGCAGCGTCGCACCGCAGGTAGCCTCGGGCATCCTCGGCTTCTGGGCCGGGACGTTCGCCCTGCGGCTCTTCTTCCGGGGATTCCGCAGCTACTGGACGACGGTATGGTTCGCACTGATCATCACGCTCTACGTGGGGGCTATCGTCTTCAACGCGATCAGCGAATATTTCTTCTGGAACGAATTCGGAGTCCGCTACAACTTCATCGCCGTGGATTACCTGGTCTACACCAACGAGGTCGTGGGCAACATCATGGAATCCTACCCCGTACTGCCGATGTCGCTCGGGATAATCGTAGTGACGCTGCTCATCACCTGGTACCTTTTCCGCCGCGACCTGGGGCAGGCCGACCGGCTGATCGGATGGCGCTGGAAGGCTGTCGCCGGGCCGGCCTATATCGCAGCCATGCTGCTGGCGATTTGGCTGCTGCATTTCAATACCCGGTTTCAGGACAGCGACAACGTCTACGTGAACGAATTGCAGGCCAACGGACTCTACAAGTTCTACGACGCGTTCGTCAAGAACGAACTCGACTACGAACAGTTCTACATCACCGAGCCCGAAGCCAAGGCCGAGGAGTTCGTACACGGTGTGTACGGCAGCACGGGCGACAACCTGCATGCCGTCCGCAGCAAGGGCCCCGAGATACGGCGCAACATCGTACTGATAACGATCGAGAGCATGAGCGCCTCGTTCATGGGGCATTTCGGCAACACCAGGCAGCTGACGCCCGTGCTCGACTCGCTCTACGACCGGAGCCTGGCGTTCGACCGCGTCTATGCCACGGGTAACCGCACGGTACGCGGGCTGGAGGCCGTGACGCTTTCGCTGCCGCCCTGCCCGGGACAAAGCATCATCAAGCGCCCGAACAATGCGGGGATGCATTCGACCGGCGCCCTGCTGCGCGACAAGGGTTACACCGTGAAATATTTTTACGGCGGCAACAGCTATTTCGACAATATGGAGACCTTCTTCTCGGGCAACGGCTATGAGATCGTCGACCAACGGCAGTACGAACCCGGGGAGATCACCTTCGCCAACATCTGGGGCGTATGCGACGAAGACGCCTACCGCAAGGTCATCCGCACGCTCAACGAAGACGCCGGCGACGGCAAGCCGTTCTTCGCACATGTCATGACGGTGAGCAACCACCGCCCGTTCACCTACCCGGCCGGGAAAGTCAGCATACCGCACGACGCCAAGTCGCGCAACGGAGGCGTGATGTATACCGACTATGCACTGGGGCGATTCTTCGCCGAAGCGTCGAAACAACCCTGGTTCGCCAATACGATTTTCCTCATCACGGCCGACCACTGCGCATCGAGCGCGGGCCGCACGGAAATCCCGCTCGAAAAATACCATATCCCGGCACTGATCTACGCCCCGGGCTTCGTCGAGCCGCAGCATGTCGGGGGCATCGTTTCGCAGATCGACCTGATGCCTACCCTGCTTTCGCTGCTCAACATGAGTTACGACTCGCATTTCTACGGCCGCAGCATTTACGACGAGGGCTATGTCAACCGCGCGTTCATCGCAACCTACCAGGATCTGGGCTACCTCGAAGGCGACGTGTTCACGATCCTTTCGCCCGTGCGCCGCTTCGAACAGTACCGGGTCGTTCCCACGGAGGACAATCCCCACAACCTCGAACCGATGGAAACGGAAAACCCCGAACAGGTCTCGCGCGCCATCGGCTATTACCAGACTTCGAGCGCGTGGAACAAACGCTGAGTGCCGGTATCTGAAAAAGGCTGTCTGAGATTTGTCAGACAGCCTTTTTTCGTATGCGTTTCCCGGATACGCCCCCCCGTTTGCGCAGGGTATGAACGCTTATCGGGACACCGCCTCGTCCCGGGGAGGGGCGGTATCACTTCACCACCACGTCCCTGTCGGTGTTGAGCGTCAGCTGATAGGTCGCATAATTGCCCGAGCCGTTGGTAAACTTGGTATAGATGGCCGTCAGGTCAACGACCGAACCGGATACGGGGATTTTGTTGTCGCGGAACTGGCTGTAACCGCTCGTACGCACCACATAGTTACCCGGAGCGGCATTCGTGCCGGTACCGGCGGCCTGCGCATCGTAGGTGAACCAGGCCGAGCCGTAGAAAAACGTGTCGGCATTCGTACCGGGCAACATGCGCATCGTCGCCCAGGTAGCCCACTGGTCGATATCCTCCCACCCGGGGGAATTCACGTCGTAGGAGACGGAATTGGCGAAATAATTGGGAAAGGTGTTCTTATAGCCCCACGGCGCCGTGCCGAAGCGGCTCTCGACCCCTTCGAAACGAACCAGGCGCCCCAGGTCGTCGTCCGACAGCACAGTCCGGTAGTTGTCGCGCGTAACGACCAGCGTATCGGACTTCAGCATCGGCTGCTGTTCGCCCGAAAAGATGTGCTCGTCCTGCATGATCTTGCTCTCGATATTGTCGTTCGAATAGCTCGCATTGTAGGAGGTCGTACCGATGCTGACCATGCCGCGGTAGTTCCCCAGCACGAGCCCTTCGAGGTCGACGTAGACGATCTGCCCGACGGGATGGAACAGGTAGTTGCCCGTGTTGAGCTTGAGCTCGATGGCCGACTCGGAGGCCTCGTCGTAGAGGTATACCGACTTGTAGACATTGCCGAAGCGGTCGGTCGAAATGACCTTGCCCGAGGTGAACAGCGGCTCGTCGACCGTCCACGACGCCACGGTACCGTCGTTCATACCCGCATTCTCGGCCCGGAAGCGCGCCTTCAGCTCCCCGACGGAAATGTATTCCAGTCCCTTCGCCTCGAAATCGGCGCGGGTATAGACCCTGGCCGGCCCCGGATTCAGGTAATCGCTGTAACAGCCTGTGAAAAACAGGGCTGCGGCAGCCGCCAGTAACAATTTGAATAATTTATCCATAGCATTCATGTTTTATTCGTCCAGCCGTCAGAAACGGAAATAGAGATTGAGGTAATAGGTCGTACCGAACATGTAGAAATACTTCGAGTCGAAAGCCTGGTAGGTTGTCACGGTGGTCTCGGTATTTTTCGAGAGGCGTGTCTGCTCATAGCCGCCGGTCTTGATGTCCTGATTGTTCAGGATGTTCTTGACGTCGAGGCTGAATCCCAGCGTGTACTTGCGGTGGATATACCAGTTCTTGCCGATGCTGGCATTGAGCGTATAGGCCGAGTCGAACTTCTCCTGGCGGCGCAGGTGTTCGATGTCGCCGGGCGCCATGCCGCCCGTGATTACGGCGTCGGTACGGTAGATCGGGCTCATCGAGAGATACATGTTGTTGTAATAGTTGAAGTCGGCCGAGAGGTAGATGTTGTTGTTCGAGCGCCACGACAGGCCGACGTTGACAGCCGTCTGGGGTGTGCTCTCGACCCGGAAATCCTTCCAGTAGACATAACCGTCGGAGACGATATCGCCGCTGTTGTCCTGCGTTTGCAGGTAATAGGGGTTCGAATCGTAGGTATATTGTCCCCAGCTCACGGCGCCGTTCAGGGCGAGCGTGTGGTAGATCGGGATCGAGACGGCCGCCTCGAGGCCGAAATGCACCTTGTCGATGCCGCTCATGGCGAAATTGGTGAAGGTGGCCGCCACGTCGTCGTAATAGGAGATCACCTTCGACTGGTCGTAGATGCGGGTATAATAGCCCGAAATGCGAGCCTTGAAATCGCCGTAACGCAGGTTGTACGACGCATCCACGCCGAGGACGCGCTCGGCCGAAAGCCCCGGCGTCGTGGTGTTGCGCGTACGGGGCGAAACGAACGAGGACTGGAACTCGGGCGCTTCCTGCATGTAGACGACGTTCGCCTCGACGGCATGCGCCGCGGAGAAGCGGTACGAGAAGTTACCCTTGGCCTTGTAGGTCAGGTAATCCAGTTTTCGGGAGTCGCCCTTCGAATTGTCGGGGAAGAGCCCCTTGCGCCACAAACCCTCGCGCCACAGTTTCGCATAGCCCACTTCGCCGCCCACGGTGATGCCCAAACCGCCGACATTGAAGCCGTACGATGCCCACGCCCGGGTGCTGAGCACGTGGGCATAGTAATCGTAGCTGTACTTATCGCCCACCTTGGCGGCATGCGCATGGCCGTACTTGTTGTAATAGTCGAGGTTGTTCTGGTAAGCCTCTGTATTCGAACCGAAATCGCGTTCGGCGAATTTGTCGATGTCGGCCCAATAGTCGCCCCCCAGGAGATCTTTCACCTGCGAGTAGTACTCCGTACGGTTACGGCGCAGCGAAAGCCCGCCGTTGATCCTGGAATCGTCGCGGAAGATATGCGAAAAACTGGCCACGAGGTTCCAGTCCAGCTGATCGGTATGACGCTCCTCGACCATGTAGTTCGACCGCCGGCCGGGGCCGTAGATCTGCTCGTCGAGGGGATCGTTCTGGTTATAGTTGGTCTGGTACATCTGCTCCCAGTCGAAATGGCGGATGTCCCGGTAGTTGGCCTGCCAGTAGACCTGCTGCCATGCGGCACCGACATAGTTCTTGTCGAGTGCGAAATAGCTCGGCAGGTAACGGTAGTAGTCGGGGCGCGGGTCGGGGCCGTTCTGCCACGTCAGTGCCGAGTAACCGTTCTTGCCGAAGCGCAGCGCCGTGGCCAGCTCCAACTTCGAACGGTCGGAGATGTCGAACGTGTAGTTGAGCATCACGATGGGTTCGTGGTTATTACGCACGCGGGCATTGCGCTTCTTGCCGTCCTGCCAGCCCCAGTTGGGGTTGTAATAGTTGTTGCCTACCAGGTCGTAGGCCTCCTGCGTGGCGGCCTGCTGCGCACCGCGTTCGGTGGGGGCACCCAACAGGGTCAGCGCCAGGCGGTGGCGCTGGCCGAACTGCTTTTCGACGGCGGCGAAATAACCGAACGCATTGTAGTAAACGCCGTCGACATAGGAGTTGCCGCCCTGGCGGGTCGAAACCGAAAAGGCATACGACCAGCCGTTGTCCTGATAGCCCGAGGCATAGGTGACCATCGCACGGAAACGGTACATCGAATTGCCGTTCACGAGGCTGGCACGCAACCCCTTGCGCATCTGCGACGGGCTGGTGATGATGTTGGTCGTACCGCCGATGCCGCCCAGCCCGACATCCGAGGCCACGATCCCCGAAGTGACTTCCTGGTTACGTGTGGCGTCGTTCAGGCCGCTCCACAGCGACCACGGCGTATAGCCCGTGAGGGCGTCGTTGAGCCGGATGCCGTTCATGTAGACGTCCTGGTACTGCGAATCGTAACCGCGGACATTGAAGCGCATCTCGCTGAACTTGTAGGACGCAATGTTGTTGAAGATGTCCTTGGAGGCCGAGAGCGACGTAGGCAATGCCTGCGCATCGTCGACGGTCTCCATGTCGAACTCGGCGAACACGGCGTCGTCGATCATCTGCCGGGGCACGTCGGGCACCAACACGACCGCATTGATGTCGCGCACCTGCGAACCCACGCGCACGGCGATGGAGAGGGGTTCGAACTCGGGGGTCTCGAACTGCAGCGAGTATTCGCCCGCAGGGACATTCTCGATGAGGAAATTACCCCGCTCATCGGACATCACGGTCACGTCGCCCGGCGTCATCGTAACCTTCACGCCGTCGAGGGCCACACGCCCCGCACGCGAAACGACCCTGCCCCTGACGCCGCCGTCCTGTGCAAAGGCGGTCAGCGTGGTGACGGAGAGTACTAAAATCAGTAGAATTTTGACTTTCATAGACTATGTAGCTAAATTATTTGGCAAAATAGATATACACCGGGAAGTGGTCGCTGTAACCGCCCTGGAAGTTGTTTCCCACATAGGTACGCAGCGGATAACCTTTGTACTGCCCCTCCCGCTGCACCATGTAATGCCTGCGGAAGATATTGCCGTAGTACTTCGAACCGGGAGCCTTGCGCAGTTGCATGCCGTCGTCGCCCGAGACCATGTTCCCCGAGACCACGATGTTGTCGAAAAGGTTCCAGGCGTCGCCGTAGGCGAGCGTACCGATCCCCGCACGCAGCATGTCTCCGAAGGGATTGTAGAAATCGCCGGGTTCGAGCTCCTTCATGCGCGTTCGGGCACCCAGGCCTTCGGCCATGCTCGGATCCGTAGGGTCGTCGTTGAAGTCGCCCATGGCAACGATCCGGGTCGCAGGGTCGGCTTTCAGCACCGAATCGGCGATCCGGCGCATCTGCTCCCCGACGGCGATGCGTTTGAATTCCGAAGCGTCCTTGCCGCCCAGCCGCGAAGGCCAGTGCGCCACCATGAAGAAGAAGGGTTCGTCGTCGATCCTTCCCCACATCGTCAGGATGTCGCGGGTCTTGAAATTAGGGAGCGACGGCACGACGGTTTTCACCGGATAGCTGCCCTCCAGTTTGAAGACTTCGGGGCGGTAGAGAAAAGCCACGTCGACGCCGCGCGCCTCGGGCGAATCGTAGTGCACGATACGATAATCGGCTGGCGCCAGTTTGGGCGCCGCCACGATATCCTCGAGCACGGAGCGGTTTTCGACCTCCGACACGCCGATCACGGCAGGATAGACCTTGTCGGCAGCCGCAAGGTCGAACAATACCCGTTCGATGTTGCCCAGCTTGCGGTTGTACTTGGCCGAGTTCCACTGTTTGGGCCCTTCGGGGGTGAACTCGTCGTCGAGCACCTCGGGGTCGTTGATCGTATCGAAGAAATTCTCCAGGTTGTAGAACATCACCTTGTAGGGCTTCTGCGCGAAGCACGCCACAATGAATGCCGCCAGCAACAGGGTGAATATCAATCGTTTTTTCATCGTTCTGAAATTTTAAGGTTTTACAGTCCCCACGAGGCGGCGTCTTTCTGCGCCTTGACGGCGGCAGGCACCGAAGGGAAGAATTCGAAACCCGTGAGGCTTTCGACCTCCGAAACGCTTTTCACCCAGCTCCTTGCAGTCCCCTGTCCGCCCGCATTCTCGACCCAGAACCCGATGGACTTCAGCTGGTCGGCCGGATAGTCGCCCAGCCGGTCGCCCGCCTGGCGGACATTGCCCTTGACCGTGCGGACGAACACCTTGAAATAGTAGTTCGGCACGGGACACTGCTTGCCGTCGATATCGGGCGTGGCAAAGGTGCTGCCGGGATTCCAATAGGCGCCCGTGACGACATAGAGCGTATCGGAGCACATCCAGTTGTCGCGCGCCATCTTCTCGAGCGCCGCCCAGGGATTCTGGTTCAGGCTGTAATTCTGGGGCGTCATATTCGAGAAATAGAAGGTCTGTGCCTGCATCGTGGCATTCCCGCTGCGGTCGGCGTTGGGGATCTGGTGCCCGCGGTCGAAATTCCGTGCCGGATAGCTTTTGGTCAGATTGGCCTGGTACTCGGCGGCGATCTTGGGGTCGTATGCCCAGGTTTCGACACGCCCCGAACCCGTGTAAGCGCTGTGGAGCGGATAGGCCACCCACCAGGCGGCGAACTTGGTCTTGTCGAAGCACATCGTAAAGTTGCGGGCGTTGTAGGTTACACCCGTATTCTGGTTGCGCAACAAGGCGAAATGCGTCACATAGACATACGCATCGTCGGATTTCCGGGCCGGGATTTCCGGCCAGACAAGGTTATGGCCCGTCTGGTAGACATCGTCGGCTGCCGAGGTGCTGTATTGTGTGAGTTCCAGTTCGAGGGGCGCCTGCCCGTCGAACGTGAAGCGGATCATGGCATGCCGCTCTCCCCGGGTGTCGTTCGGCCAGTAATAGACATACTGATTGCGGGCCGCGAGGCTCGTTCCGGCAATTCCGGTCTTGACGGTCTGCCCGCCCGGAGCCGTACGGTTGAACGAAACCCAGTCGGCGCCCGCCGTGATCTCGGCCCTCCACGACGTCCCCTCGCGGCCGTCCACGACCAGCACGGCGGCGCCCTCCTGGTCGGGGTGGACGGTCTTGGTGGGATCCCACTCCACGCGGAATACCCCGGAACCCGAATCGGAATCGTCGCTGCAGGAGGTGGCGGCGAAACCCGCCGCCACGACCGCAGCAACCCCGAGGAGCGTTCGTATCAGATATTTACGCATCCTCTTCATATCAATAGACCTGTACGCCCAACACGATGGCACGCCCCGTATTGCGATCCGATGCCGCCGTGAAGTCGGGCGACGTGGAGATCGTCACGGTCGATGCGGCGGTCAGCCCCGTGAGCTGGAAGGTGTAGTAATCGGAATCGGTCACGTCAGTGAAGGTGAAGTCGTTGCCCGACCCCGCAGCACCGGCGCTGGCCGTGATCGCATGGCTGCCGTCACCGCTCACCGCTCCGCCGTTGTTGACCCGGATGTAGACCGTGGCGGCCTTGCCCGTCCATGCCACGGCATAGAACGACAGTTTCTTGTCGCCCGTGAGCGATGCCCCCAGCGCCTCGGAGGTGAATACGCCGGCAAGGCTGCTCGTACCGAGCTTGAAACCCGTAGCAGGCTGGCCGTCGATGGTCGAGTTGGAAGGATAGTAACGGTCGGTCGTGCTGGTGGAAGCCGGGATGAACTGGCTCATGGAGGTATAGATGCCCTTGGTATCGCCGCCCGACCCGGCCGCGAACTGCGTGAGCGTAACCTCGCGGCTGTTACCGCCCGCAACCGAGACGGTCATCGTGCGCACGATGTCGTCGGAGGTCGTGTTGGGAGCCGGAGGCGTGACGGTAACGGTGGAACCGTTGACTACGGCCGTGAAGGGCGAAATCGCATCGTTATCGACCGTCAGGGCGTTCGACCCGAGGTTGACGACCGTAACCTCAACATCCTTGGTTACCGTCTCCTCGGCACCCCAAGTCAGCGATGCGGGGTCGACCTCCGTAATCACGGGCGTCGAAGCATCGACCTTGAAGTCGGCGACATCCGCCGCGGACTGCGGGTAGAGCTGCGCCGCACCGTCGTAGACTTCGGCCACGCCGGTCAGCGAACCGGCCGTCACGGTCGACGAGATCAACTCGCCGCCCCATGCGACGGTCTTGTAGGTACGCACAGCCAGGTCGCCGCTCCCGTCGGTAAACAGGCGGGTCGAATAGTTGGCTGTACCGCTGTACCACATCTCGCCGGCCTCGCCCTTGAATGCGAGCCCCGTGACCTTCACGTTCATACCCATATAATCGTTCGAATTGAACTGCGCGAGGGTGACGGACGGCACGACCATCTGCACGGGCGACGAGTTGTCGACCGCGGTCGTTACCTTATTGATCTTATACAGGCCATAGGAGTTGTAGACCGTACTCGTCGCATCGAGGGTCAGCGTGATCCGGGCACCGACCGGGTAGTCGGCGACGGTTTCGTACGCCGCATCGGCGAGCAGAATACCCGAACCGGCATCCCCGGTGTTATCCACGACGGAGATCATCTGGTAAAGGTTGCCGCCCGCGTCGTTGGCGGCGATATATCCCTGAACGGTCTGTCCCGTCCACTCTCCGAGCGAAGCCTCGGCGCCCGAAGCAGGAGCCAGCCCCTTGACGAAGGCAACGAATTGGGCAACCGTCTTGGGCTCGGCACTCGGCTTGGCGGCCTGCGCGACACGCAGGGTCAGCGGCGTGACGCCCTCGCCCGAGAAGGTGATGCTACCCAGGTCTTTCGATGCGGAGGTTTCATTGGCTGCGGTCGCCGTGACGGTGACCGTACCGTTGTTATCCCCGCCCTGGGGTGAGATCGTGAAGCCGTCGCCGCTCATGGTGGCCGTCCACGCGATGTTGGCCGTGACGGTCACGGTCGCCGTGGCACCCGACGCCGAGCCCAGCACGAGGTTATCCTCGGGCGAGATGCTGAGCGAAGCCCCCGAAGCGACGAATGCGGCCACGTCCGAAGGCATGGTCGGGATGACCTGTATGTTCTTGAAATTCTGTTCGGCGGTACCGAGCAGGGCGCCCGTCTTGTCGGCGATCGTAAGGTCGGCGAACCCGGCGGCATCGGTAGCCGTAGCCATATAGCTCTGAACTGTCTCGCCTCCGGCGGCATCGAAACGCACGACGCGCTTGGCGGAAGTCGCCCACGCCTCACCGACGAACGACGACTGCGGCGTGAGGTTCGTGACCCGGACATACTGCCCCTGGTAATTGCCCTCGTTGAGCGTCGCGGCCGAAAGCGTCGGCACGGCCACCTCGACGGCGGGATCGTCGGAGACGGTCACCACGACGTTCTTCAGCTCGCGCAGATTGCCGTAGGGCGCATACTGGGCGGCCGACAAGTCGAGCGTAACCTTCTTGCCGACCGGATATTTCGCGCTGTTATCGCGGGTAAACTCGGTCGTGCTGTAAAGGATGATGGCCGAGTTGGGCAGCGTGATGTTGTCGCCGACATAGAGCTTGCCGAAATTATTGCCGCCCTCGTTGTTGGCGAGGATCACGGCGGGAATCGTCTTTTGGCTGTAATTCAGCTCTTCGGTACCGCTTTCGAGGCTCGGCCACGTGTTCTTGATGTAGGCCACCAGCGCGCTCACCTCGCCGGCCTTGGGCGCCTCGCCCTGCTCGATGGTGACCTCTTTCGTCCAATAGGCGCCATATGCGTTCTTCAGGTTGAACGAGAGCTTGGCGATACGGCCCACGTTGCTCGCGGGGATGGTGAATTCGACGGTACCGTCGCCCGAGCCCTGAGTTGCGGAGGGCGTAACCCAGTCGCTGCCCTCCAGCACTTCGAGCGTCCAGGGGCGGTTGCTCTTTACGGTGAATGCGGAGGCGCCTTCCGGGGCACCGTCGGCATTGAACGTGAGCACGTCGGGGGTGACTTCGAGATAAGGCATCCCCTTGTCGTCGTTATCGTCCACACATGAGGCCAGAGCCACGGTGGCAAAGAACACCGTGCCGGACAATAACTTCCAAAAGTTCGATTTTTTCATAGAAGCGTTTATTTTAGACAGGAATGAATGAATTTCCTAATTTCCTGTATATCCGCTTCAAATCGAATGCCAAGGAATGCCTTTCAACCGCCGGACGGCTCCGGCAGGCACAAAAAAATATATCCCGCAAGCGGGATATATTCAGCGGACGGGCCGATTGATGCCACGTCCGGTCGTATGGCGCGCGTCAGCGTATTCTATCGGCGGCACGTACCATCAGTTCGTCGCGGAAAACAGCCCGTGCAGCGAGGTAGGCGAACAGCAGGCACACGAGCGGCAGTGCGATGGCGGGCCGGAAACCCTGCGTATGGAACGAAAGTTCGGAAAAGACCCGCCAACTGAGGAAATAATAGGCCGCTTCCATAACCGCAGAACCGATCAGCAGCACGATCTCCACGACACAGAGCCGGATCTGGAGCAGGCGGCGTTTGAACAGGAAGATCGTAATGAAAGGCAGTACGCAGGCCAGTGCCAACACGACGCCCATATAGACGGTCGACTGTACGGCCTCTCCGGCCGAGGTCTGCAGGGAAAAGGCATAGAGCCGGAACTCACCCGCATCGCCCGCGAACCAAGCCAGCGGGGCAAAGAGCGTAACGGCCATGAGCGCCGTGACGATGAGCAGATGGAGTGTTTGGATTCGTTGTATCATAATTATTTACAAAGTTTTATCAATCAGATACTTATTCCTGTCCGACGAACCCCGGTTGATGAGCTCGCCCAGGAACCCCGCCAGGAACAACTGCACGCCGAGGATCACGGCGAGGATCGCCAGGTAAAAGAGCGGCTGATCGGTGACCGGGCGCAGCGACAGCCCGTGCACCTGTTTCCAGATCTTTGCGGCAATGATCCACACCGTAGTCCCGCCGCCGATAAGGAACATCAGCGTCCCCAGACTGCCGAAGAAATACATCGGCGAGCGGCCGAAATGCGTCATGAACAGCACGGTGATCAGATCCAGGTAGCCTTTCACGGTACGTTCGAGGCCGAACTTCGAGCAGCCGTATTTGCGGGCGTGGTGCTCGACGACCTTTTCGCCGATACGGCGGAACCCGGCCTGCTTCGCCAGAATCGGAATGAAACGGTGCATCTCGCCGTAGACCTCGATCGACTTGACGACCTTGCGGCGGTAGGCCTTCAGCCCGCAGTTGAAATCGTGGAGTTTGATGCCGGAGACCCGGCGCGCCGTCCAGTTGAAGAATTTGCTCGGCCAGCGTTTGCCGACCGGGTCGCGGCGCTTCTTCTTCCAGCCGGATACCAGGTCGTACCCTTCTTCGAGGATCATGCGGCGCAGTTCGGGAATCTCGTCGGGCGAATCCTGCAGGTCGGCATCCATCGTGATGACGACCTCGCCTTCGGCTGCGGCGAAACCGCAGTACAGGGCTGCCGACTTGCCGTAATTGCGGGCGAAGCCGATGCCGCGGATCGCCGGGTACTTCTCCCGGAGCGATTCGACAACCTCCCAGGAGCCGTCTGACGAACCGTCGTCCACGAGGATCACCTCGTAGGCATAGCCATGCGACACGGCAACGCGGTCGATCCATGCTACCAGTTCGGGCAGGGACTCGGCCTCATTGTAGAGTGGTACTACGACGGATATGTCCAGTTTATTATTCACGGTATGTCCCTATTCGCTTAGCGGGGTATCGAACGGTTTGGGCGCACGCGACAACACGCCTGCAATGATAAGGCCGAAAACGGCACCGAACAGAATACTCACGAAAGTTACGGCCCACAGGGTTCTTAAAAAAGAAGGTTCGGGGGTATTCTGTATCTGGTCGAACATCTGCGACAGCATGGATTCCATGTTGGCCGGCACCCCGCCGTTCCGCCCTATAAAATCGGATAATGCGGCTGTGGTACGCTCCGTATAGTTGGCGTAACCGATGAAAAAGTGCAGGTAAAGGTATTGCGCGATACCGACGATGAGCCCCGCAACGGTCGAGACGGAGAGGATGTAAGCATACCCCTGCCCGAAGGAGAAACCCTCCTCGGCGGTATACATCATTGAATACCGGCGCGTGAAACGGTGCAGCAGATAGTAATGCAGCACGACGACGGCAATCCATTCGATTGCGTACAGGCCGAAACTGGCCGAAATCTGCAATCGGGTTTCCAACATGAACGAGACGGCCAGCAGGGCGCCTATGATCGCGCCGTACTTGGCGACATCTTTCCAGAAATTCGTTTTTTCCATATACTGTTTATATTAATCTCATTGCAGTTCCCCTTTGCCCTCGCGCAGCACTTCGGGCTCGTCGCCCGTAAGGTCTACGACCGTCGTGGGAACATTGTCCCCCATGCCGCCGTCGATCACAAGCGCCACGTCGCGGCCATAGCGCTCATGAATCAGTTCGGGATCGGTGGTATACTCCACGACCTGGTCGTCGTCCTTCACCGATGTGGTGACGAGCGGGCAGCCCAGTGCGGCGACGATGGCGCGGGATATGGCGTTGTCCGGAATGCGGATGCCGATCGTACGGCGCTTTTCAAGCGCCTTGTCGGGCACGCGCGAGGATGCCGTGAGCACGAACGTGAAGGGCCCCGGCAGGTTCCGTTTCAGGGTTCGGAACGCAGTGTTGTCCACACGGCAATACTCCGCCACCTGGGCCATATCCCCGAAGACCACCGAAAAAGCCTCGGCATCCTTACCCTTCATCCGCCGCAGGCGTTCGATGGCCTTGGGCGAATGGAGCGAACAGCCGAAAGCATAGACGCTGTCGGTCGGATAGATGACGATCCCGTCGTGGACGAGCACGTCAACCACCTTCTGCAATTCCCGCTCCGAGGGGTTCTGTTCGTAGATCTTCGTAAGCATCAGGACAAATGTACGAAAAATTATTTAATCTTGCGCCGGTTCAGTTCGGCGCTGTAAGCCCGGGCATTGGCATTGTGCTCGCGGAGCGTCCGTGCGAAGTTGTGGTAACCGTCGAACGTCGCACGCGCACAGAAGAAAAGATAGTCATGCACCTCGTAGTTGAGCACGGCGTCGATGGCGTCGATGCCGGGCATGCAGATCGGCGAAGGCGGCAGCCCCTTGTTCCGGTAGGTATTGTAGGGCGACTCGTATTTCAGGTGTTTGTGCAGGATGCGCCGCAGCCCGAAGTCCTGCATGGCATACTTGACCGTCGGATCGGCCTGCAGGGGCATCCCCTTGCGCAGGCGGTTGACGTACACCCCTGCGATACGGGGCATCTCGTCGGTCTTGCGGGTCTCCTCGTAGACGATCGATGCGAGGGTCATGACCTCGAGCCGGCTCAGACCGCTGCGTTCGCGCAGGGCATCGCGCCCGGGCGTCCAGAAACGGTCGTACTCTCGCTTCATGCGCTGCACGAACTCTTCGGGCGTCACCGTCCAGTAGAACTCGTAGGTGTTGGGAATGAACATCGAAAAGAGCGTCACGCTGTCGAACCCCACGCCACGCGCCACTTCGGGCGAGGTCAGCACCTGCATGATCGCCGTGGAGTCGGCGTCGATCTGCCGGGCGAGTTTCTGCGCGAGCTGCGCCGGAATGCGGGCATTGTTGATCGAAACCCGTACAGGGGTTTGAAGCCCCAGTTTGAGCATCCGCGCTACCCGGATCACGCTCATCCCGGGCTCCAGCACATAGTGGCCGGGCTTGAACGTCTCCGGCAGGTTGATGCGCCGGGCATAGACACCGAAAGCCCAATGGTGCCTGAGCCGGGGCAGCAAGGAATCGGTGAGGCTTTGGTAGTCGGCACGGCTGCCGATATAGAGGTCGCGCCCCGCGCGCACGGCATTCCCGTAAAATTGCTGCCGCAGGACAAAACCCGTGACAAGCAGGCACGCAAGGCAGGCGAAAAGGATATAGCGAAAAGTTTTTTTACGCATCGGGCCGAAAATTTTTGCAAAGATATAAAAAATTCCTACTTTTGTGCCCGGGTGAGTCTTATACGACCAGCTCCCACAGAATCCCCCAGGCGAGGAATCGAGCAAGGGTATGTGGTCGTAGCGGTGCGATATAAGGAGCTCACCCTTTTTTTGTTATACGGTGCCCGGGTCACATAGCCCCGGGCACCGCTTTTTTGCTCCATCGCGGCATGAAAAAACGTCAACGAACAAACCTGCCGCCGGCATAAAATCCAATCGTATTGTGTTGCCGGCAAAAAAAATGCATACCGGATGCAGCAGCCGGCCAGTGCATTCCAGTAAAGGCATAAAAAACGGGACGAAGACGTCCCGCGCGGCATGATTCCGGTATTTTATTTCGAATAGGCGATCAGCAACTGGTTGACGACGCTGACGAAGACATAGCAGATGACAAAGATGGAAACCCCGCGCCACCCTTTCATATTGGCCGAGACGAGGTAGGCGAAACAGCCCCAGACCATCGACCAGACCATCGAGACCGACAACAGGATCACGATCAGGTTATAGCCTGCGAGCTTCATCACTTCGCAGACGCTCCGGGGCTCGCAGACAAGCCCGCCCAGCCATTTCGAGGGTACGCTCAGCACCCCGAGTATGACGATCGTAGGCAGCATAGCGAAAAGATTCGTGGCGAAGATATCGACTGCGCGGATACGCGACGGCGAGAAGAGCAGGGCCAGCACGTAGAGCAACAGCGAAAGGGGAATCCACAACAGCAGGTTCGAAGAGAGGATCGTGACGATCTTCGACAGGTCGTCACCGACAGGCCAGCTCACCGCCGTCAGCAGGCAGATGGAAAAAATAGTCCCGGCAAGGCCCCAGCCGAGAGCTTTCCCGGTAGAGAGGTATTCAAACGGGTTAAGAATCCTGTTCATCGCCTTCGAATTGATTAAGTTGAGCAATTATGTCGTCCAAACGGTTGCGTACCGTGGGGTAACTGAGCCCTAATTTCTGCGCCATCTCCTTCAGGGAGCCGCTGCTTTTTACGAAATCGAGCACGAATTGCTGGTCGGGAGCCGAAAGCTGCATCATCACCGGGAGGTTGTAGTCGCCTTCGATATGCGTATCGCATCCGTTGCAATGCATCGCTTGTACGCTCAATCGTTTACCGCAGGAGGGACATATCTTGGGGAGGTTCTTCAGTGCCATATAAGTTCAAAAAGTTGTATTTATACCATGTCAGGCTTCACAAAATTAATATATTTTTTGAATATGTCACATAAATGTGCAAATTCCTGCAAAAAACCATGGCAATACCCCGCGTCACAGACCGGAGGTGGGATTTCAGAAGTTGGCCTTCACCCCGACCGTGAAATTTGCCCCGTATTCCGGATACCACGGGTATTGGTACAGGCGGCGGTTGATCAGGTTACGGCCCTCGGCGAAGAGCGTAATGCGTCCCGAAACCTTCCAGTCGAAATTGACCCGCAGGTCGGCGGCAAAGGGCACTTCGACACTGCCGAAACTCTCCGCCCCGGATGCTGCATCCATCTGGTAGTCGGACCATTTACGGGTGCTTTGCAGCCAGATGCCCGCGCCGAACGAAATCTTGCGGCCGTCGTAGTGGGCGGAAAAATTGCCATCGAAAGCCGGGGCACCGTTATGGAGTTTGGTCTCGTCGTCGTTATAGATATAGCCGTGCACGCCCAACTCCGTCCGGAAACTGCTCGCGGGACGCCACGTCACCTCGCCGTTGAACGACAAGACGGTCTGGCGGGCCATCGACGGCAGCATGGTCAGCCCGGCGGCAAGAATATCGCTTCCCTGCACGACATCGGCACTGTACCAGTAAAGGTGGTTGTCACGGATCGAGAACCCGGCATAGGCCCGGTAGTCGAACTTCCCGCGCCAGATACTGCCCCCGATACCGAAGCGGCCGTTGTAATCGACCGAACTCTTAGTCCCGAATACGGGATTCAGCAGATAGGGATTCAGCTTCGTAAGCGAACGGTAACTGTTCTCGCGGACGTCGCCGTCCATCTCGAAGAACGGGCACAGCCCGTCCGTCCCGAGGTTCAGGTTCAGCCGCACGAAAGGAATGATATAATTTTCCGCTTCGACGGACTTGACCTTGTCGTGGTAATAATCGGCACCGACCTCGAGGCGCACTACCCCGCCCTCGATGCCGTAGCGCAGCGCGGCATGTATCAATTGCTGGTTATATTCGTCGAGGGCCTTCTGTCCGGCGAGCCGCTCGTAACCGATCTCGGCGGCAAGGCGGTGGCGCCCGAAAGCGCGGGCGATCTTCGCGTGGGTTTCCAGCGTGGTCTGGCGGGCCTTGTCGTTATAGTCCGGCCACTCGGAATGGTCGAAAAACATGCCGCCCCGGATGGCGATTTCGAAATTCACGCGGCTCAGATCCTGGAAATCGTCGCCGAAGCGCACCGCGATGTTCGTATCGCCGTAATCGGCCATCGAACCGGGTACAGCATCGGAAGTGACGCTCGGCGCGAGGTACATGCCATAACGGTGGTACATGCGGTTCTCGTAGAAGAGGTCGCCCTCGAGCACGTGGCGGCCGAAATATTTACCCGCAGCGGCGCCGATGCGGTTGAGCATCCGCGTCGAATTGTTCTTGACGCCAAAGTCGTTCCCGATCTTGGAATAGCGCCCCTCGTGGTTGACATAGCCCACCACATACCCTGTCCCGGGGTTCTGGCTCGAAGCATAGAAATCCAACACCGAATTGAACGGGTAGCCCATCCCGGCCTTGAGGTAGAAAGGCAGCGGGCGGTTGAATTCCCAGTAGGTTACCGTCGCGGGACGGATCGGCCGCGTGGCGAGGGTGGTCTGCAACGACAGCGGCGTGATCGTATAGTCGATCTCGGGACGCATCTTCACCGTATCGGTCATGTCGGGTACGACAGCGAGTTTCGACGCTCCCTCCACACTCGGCACATAGGCCTTGGTCACTTCGACCCGTTTCTCGACCTGCGCGCTCGCGCCCCAGGGCAATGCCGCCATCAGCGCGGCTACAAACAACATGTGTTTCATCGTCAGTTCAGTTTTGCGATCCGTTCCTTGGCTTCGTCCACGATCCCGTCGTCGGCAGGCGAATAGCCGTCCGCGACGCTCTGGTAGGTCGCCCGCGCCTGGAAGTTGTCTCCCTTGCGGACATAGACGTCGCCCAGCAGGATGAAGGCCTTGGCCAGCCAGTAGGCCTGGGGTTCCCGTTCGGAATAGGCGAATACCTCCTTCTCGGTCTTGTCCATATCGCCCTTTTCGAAGGTATCCTCCAGCACGTAATAGGCAGCGGCGGAACCCTCCTTCGAGCGGACGTCCGCGGCCAGTTCCCTGTAAAGCTTCACGGCATCGGCACGGCGATCCTGCTGCCGCAGCAACTCCGCCCATGCGAATTTCGATTCGCGCAGCGCCACGGCCCCGGCATCGGGATGCGCGGCGACATCGGCAGCCATCGCCTCGATTTTCGAAGCGTCGCCCCCGGCCAGCGTGGCGCGCACGTAGCCCGTCATGGCATCCTCGCGCCCGGCCACCGTCGTCGTGACGTCGTACAACTTGCGGAATGCGGCGGCGGCCTCGTCGTAACGCTTGTCCTCATAGGTCAGCTCCGAAAGTTTCTCGAGCACCGTGACCGAATACTGGTTCGTACCCTGCCCGGCCAGTTCGGTGAGGGTTTCGATGGCATCGCCGCGCTCGCCCGTGCGGAGGTAACAGTCGCTCAGGAAATAGAGGGCATCGTTCAGGTAATACCCCTTGGGGTAGCTCCTGACATAACTGCGCAGCGACTTGGCGGCAGCGTCGGTCTGCCCGGCCAGATAAAGTTTCTGGGCGGCGGCGAACGACAGCGAGTCGCGCGACACGGCTGTCAGGTCGCTCTCCATGCCCACCCTGGCGGCATAATCGAAATAGTCGTCGACCTTGCCGTCCGAGACATAGATCTCGCGGATACCCTGCATGGCCCCTTTGGCTTCGGACGACTGCGGGGCCGTCTCGACCACCATGTCGTAATATTTCAGCGACTTTTCCTTGTCCCCCAGGTTGAGGTAGGCGAGCCCCAGGTCGGCAAGCGCCTGTGCACGGCGCGGCGACGAGGGATAGTCGGCAATGAACCGTTCCAATTGTCCGGCACCTTCGGCATAACGTTCCTGCGCGATATAGGAACGGCCGAGCTCGTACGAGGCGGCATCGACATAGTCGCCCTGCCCTGCAGTAACGATCTGCCGCAGCGCCTGCAGCTTGGGCTCCGTGCGCCCGAGGATGCCGAGCGTCACGGCGCGTTTATACTGTGCGTAATAGCGTTCGGGGGTGTTCAGCGCAACGGCACGGTCGTAATCCCCTACGGCCGCTTCGAATTCGCGGTCGGAATAGCGGATGTCGCCCAGCCGGTTGTAGGCATCGGCGCGGTAGCGGTCGCGGGCCGGATAGGCTTCGAGGAACTTCTCGAACGAACTGCGCGCCCCGGCCATGTCCTTGCGCGAGAAATCGCAGTAGCCGAGGTTGTAGAGCGCCATGGCATATTCGTCCTCGCTGCGGGGGGCACGCTTCAGGTAGGCATTGTATTTGGCCGCAGCGACCGTATAGTCGCCCTGTGCGAAGGCGATTTCGCCCTGCCAGAAGGAGTTGAGCGCACTGTATTTGGGGCTGACATTGATGGCCGCGGATTCGGCCAGGTAACGCTGCGCGGCACGCATGTCGCCGGCGCTGTACGCCTCCAGGCCGCGGAAATAGGTGATCTTCTGCAATGCGGCTCGGATGTCGGCATCCTGTGTCGGGAAGGATTTGATGGCCCGGTAAGCCGCGTCGTAATCGTTCGAATTGTAGTAGGCCGCGATCAGCAGCGAACGGGCTTCGCCCACGCGCGGAGAATCGGGATACTGCGCGACATAGCGCGTCAGCACGTTGATCGCGCCGTTGAAGGCACCGCCACCCAGCTCGTATTGCAGTTTGCCGTAGTTGAACAGCGCGTCTTCGGCGATCACCGGATCGAGCTTGTCGTCCGCTGCCATGGCGAACGCCTGCATGGCGGCCTGCTTGTCACCCGCACGCAGATAGCAGTCGGCCAGGTGGTACGAGGCATTCTGCGTCAACGCATCCTCGGCACCGCAGGCCTTGCGCAGGAACTCCGCAGTCTCGGGATAGCGTGCCGTGCGGTAAAGCGAGAAGCCCATCAGATAGCTGCCGTCACGGTCGAGTTCGCCGCCGGCAGCCGTAAAAGCGTCCAGATGCCCGATGGTCTTGTTATAGTCGCCCAGGTGAAACCACGATTCGGCGATGACGCGCTCCAGTTCCTGCCGGCGTTCGGGCACGGCGCGGCGCACCAGTTCGTCGCCGTTCTCGACGACATAACGGTAGTTTCCGTCGCGGAATTCGATCTGCAGGAGGTAATACGGCACCACGGCACGGTAGGCATCGCTGCGCTGCAAGGCCGTGAAGCCCTGTTTCGCACGCCCGTAGCGCCCTTCGGCATAGTCGATATAGGATTTGTAATAGAGTGCATGGTCGGCATATTCGCTCTGGGGGCCGATGCGGTCAAAATAACCGAAAGCCTTGTCGTAATTGCCGTCGGTGAATTCGACATAGCCCATGCGGATGTCGTACTGCTCCTTGCGTGAGCGGCTCAGCGCCTTGTAATCGGTCTTTGCGAAGGCCTCGCGGGCACGCCTCATATCGCCCTCGGCGCAATAGAGCGACCCCAGCGAAAACCGCACGTCGTTGGCGTAGACCGAACCGGGATAACGCGCCTCGAAATCGCGGAGCGCCCCTTTGGCATCGCGGCTGCCCAGCTCGACGGCACAGGCCGCCAGGTAGAAATCGACCGTCTGCGCCGCGACACGGTCGGAAGGCGCGAGCACGTCCCGGGCCCGGAGGAACTCATGCCGGGCATCGCTCCAGCGGCCGTAGTCGAACAACGACCGTCCCCGCTCGATAAAGGTCTCACTTTCGGGCTCCCCGGCCTGCACCCGCAGGGTGCATACCGCGCACAGCGCGAGGGTCAGCAACAAGCTCAGTTTTTTCCGCATACGCACATAAATTCTTACAAAGGGCAAATATACGAAAATTTGCCTTTCCCGCATACCCCCGCACCAAATATACCGGTATAAAACCGGAACCGACACCCCGGCGGCGACCGGGACGGTTTGCATCTGTTGAAAATTATCCATACCTTAGCCAGACCGTTACGCCCTTAACCCAGTCAACATGAAATTGCGTCTCTTCCATCGTAACAAGCCCGCCCTCGCGCCGGGGATACAGGCCCCGGCCGTGCGCGACACGCTCAGCCGGGTTTCCGTTGCCTGCATCGAGCTGACGCCCGAAGGGGAATTAACGGATATCAACATGCAGGCATTCAAAGCACTCCGCCTCGGGGGGGGGATTTTCCGCATCCGCTGAGGATTTCCGACCTGTTCTCTGTCTGTCATGATAAAAAAGACCTTCTGCCCGCTATTTTCGAGGAGTTGCGGCAACACAGGGACTGCGGCGACCTGCCGCCGTGGACCTACATCCAGCTCCTCAGGCACAATCTGAAATTCTATATCGAAGGCCGCTTCGTCGGCCAGTACGACCGGCATAGAAAACTGCGCCGGATAGTGTTCCTGTTCCGGGACACCGAGGAGGAGATTTCCCGGAGGTACATCCTCGACATGGCGATGTCGCAGACGAAAATCTTTCCGTGGTTCTTCGATCAGGACAGCAACCGGATGACCATCGACCGACGCTGGTTCGCACACCTGGGTATTCCGAACGACGGCGCCCCGATCAGTACCGAGACATTTTTTGGCTTCGTCCATCCTGACGACCGGGAAACCCTTTCCGCAGCATTCGCAAAGCAGCTATCCGGGATACTCACCCCCGAGGCATACGCCTACCGCGTCCGCCGCTGCGACGGGACATGGGAATGGTTCGAGGGACAATCCGTATACCTGGGGCAGGCACACGACGGCTCGCCCTATCGCGTGGTGGGTATCTGCCAGAGCATCCAGCCCCACAAGGAGATCGAAGGACGTCTGCGCGAAGCCCGCGACAAGGCCCGCGAAAACGACCGGCTCAAATCGGCGTTCCTGGCCAACATGAGCCATGAAATCCGGACGCCGCTCAACGCCATCATCGGCTTCGCCAACCTCTTGACGTGCGACGACGTCCCCTTCAGTGAAACGGAAAGGCAGGAGTACAGTCGCCTGATCACGGCCAACGGCGACCAGTTGCTGCGTCTGATATCGGACATCCTCGACCTTTCGAAGATCGAGTCGAACACCATGGAGTTCTGTTTCGGGGAGCATTCGCTGCACACGCTGCTGTCGGACATCTACCAGTCCCAACTGCTCACCATGCCCCCGCAGGTCGAACTGAGGCTCGAACTCCCGCAGGCCGACACGACAATCCGCACCGATGCCTCGCGGCTGAAACAGGTCGTCAACAACCTGATAAACAACGCCGCGAAATTTACCGACAAGGGCAACATTACGTTCGGGTACCGCACGGCCGACGGTGCGGGAGAGGTCGAACTGTTCGTCAGGGATACGGGGAAAGGCATTTCGCAAGAGCACCTGAGCCGAATCTTCGAGCGATTCTACAAGGCCGATTCCTATGTAAAAGGCGTCGGGCTGGGGCTTTCCATCTGCCGTACGATCACCGAACTACTCGGCGGCGAGATATCGGTCGTCTCCGCGCCGGGCGAGGGCACCTGCTTTAAGATCGTGCACCCCGTCCGCCGTACGGAAACGGCGGCGGAAACCGCGGGGGCATACCGGTAAGGTACGATTCTTGCCCCGCTTGCAGCGTTCAACATAAATTCTGTGACTTATGATCGAAAAAGTAACGCTGCAACTCTCCGGGGATGCGGACTTCACGTCCGAAGGCGGGCCCCGCTGCGAAGAGATGAACCCCAAGACACTGCTGCTCTATGCCGCGGCGAAATGCGTCGGCAAGACAGCCCTGATGATTATGGACAAGGAACGTTTCCGCCCCAAGCGCTTCGAGATCGGCATTTCGGGCGAGCTCTCGGACGAAACGCCCCAATCCGAAAGCACCTTCAAATCGTTCCACGTAGTCTACAACATCGAATGCGACACCGAGGACGACCAGGCCAAAGTGAGCCGTGCGGTGACGCTGGCGCACGAAAAGTACTGCGGCATGATGCAGATGCTGCGCAAGGTCGCACCCGTATCGCACGAAATCGCGGTGGTCAGCACCGAGCCTGCGAAAGCCTGAAACGACAGGCAAGGGATACGAAAAACGGGGATTTTCAGGAAAAATCCCCGTTTTTTGTGCCCCGCCGGCAGGAAACCGGCGGCGGCGTCCCGAAGAGGCGGTCTCGGCCATGCGGTTTCCGCAGCCGGAACAGGCATCCCCGCCGCGACGGCCTGCCGGGCAAGGCCTGCCTGCCGCCGCTCACTGCGCCGTGATGCGCAGGTAGTCCGATACCGCCACGGCATAGTTGTAATGAGCCTTGATTGCATTGGTGTAGAGCTGTATCCAGCTCAGCTGCGCCTGCAACACATCGAGGATCGTAGAGAGCCCCTCGCCGTAGGAATAGGTGCTGATGTCGAGGTTTTCGCCGGCGATGCGCAGGCTCTGCTCCGTGGCATCGACCTGTGCCCTGCTGTTGACCAGCGCCGTCCAGCCGTTCATCTCGTCGCGCACGATATTGTCGTGCAGCAGCGCGGTGTTCCACTCGCTCTGCCGCTGGACGGCGCGTGCAGCACCCGTGGCGCGGCGGCGTTCGCCCCAATGGAAAATCGGGAGCGTGAGTTTCACGAACGCCGAGCCGTCGACCGTCGTGGCGCCCGTCCGGTTGGGGAAATACGGCTGCCACGAGCCGCCGATGCCGACGCTCACCTGCGGATTGAACGGCGCGCGCGCCGCCCGGATACCCGCGTCGGCCTGTTCGCTGCGCAACCGGGCAGCCATATAGTCCGGACGGCGCCCCAGCACCTCGTCGGGCAGCAGGCGCGCAGGCTGCGGCAGCGAATCGCGGATGCCCTGGGCAAGTTCCACCGCAAGGTCGGGATCCGTGCCGCGCAGGATGTTGAAATTGTGCAGCGCGACGGTATAATTCCGCTCGGCACTCACCAGCCCGTACTGCGCTTCGCTCAGACGGGCGTCGATCATCAGCACGTCGCCCTTGGCAATGTAGCCCTCGGCGAAACGGCGGTCGACGACCTCCTTGAGCGAGCGGATTATGTTGACATACTGGCGCATGGATGCGGCATACAACTCCATGGCGGAGAGGTTCCAGTAGGTATACTCGGCCGCATAACGCACATCGAGCTGCGTGAACTGCTCGTCGCAGAGGGCGATGTCGTAGCCCAGCTCGGCCTGTTTGTAGGCCGCACGTACGGCCCCGCCGCCGTAGACGGTCTGCACGAGTTGCGGAAGGACGCTGAAATTCCACCGCTCCAACCCGTCGTAGTGGTGTACCGTGGCGGTGAAACTGCCGTCGAGCGACAGCCGTGGCAGGTATCCCGTACGAGCCTGTCCCATGGTCTCGGAAGCGGCATCGCTCTTCGATGCGGCGACCTTCAGCTCCCAGCTGTATTCGGTCACGGCCTGCCGGTAGTCGCCGAGCGAGGTCTGGGCGGCGGCGGGCACGAAGGCCAGCAGTGCGGAGAGGATCAGATAATTCTTCATGACTTGCGGATATTGTAGAAAATGGCATAGACGACCGGCAGCACGCAGACCGTCAGCAGCGTGGCGACGAGCAGGCCGCCCATGATCGTGGCGGCCATGGCGCCGAACATCGAGTCGAACAACAGGGGCAGCATACCGAGGATCGTGGTACCCGAAGCCATCGCCACGGGGACGATTCGGCTGCGCGTAGCCGCCGTGAGGGCTTCGTAGGCATCCTTGCCTTCGGAGCGCAGCACGCCGATCTGCTCGACCAGCACCACGGCGTTCTTGATGTTCATGCCCACCAACCCCAGCAGTCCCAGCAGGGAGAAGAAGTTGAAAACCTTGCCCGTGACGGCCAGTCCGAGCACCACGCCGATGAAGATCAGCGGGATCATCAGCAGGATAACGGTCGGCTCGCGGTAGTTGCGGAAAAGCAGGAGCAGCACGATGAAGATGAGCACCATCGTCAGGGGCATATACCTGGCCAGGGCCGAGTTGGATTCCTGCTGGCTCTCCTGCTCGCCGAAAACCTTCATCGAATACCCTTCGGGGAGCACCACGCCGCGCAGAACCGAATCCCGCAGCGCAGCGTAGAGCCGCATGGTGTTGACCCCGCGGCCGGGGTCGCACTGCGCCTTCATGACCCGCTGACGGTTGTAGCGTTTCACCACTCCGACGCGGTATTCGAAGCGGAAGCCGTCGGTCGCCTGCTCGATGGAGTAGACCTTGCCGGCGGGGGTGAAAATCGGCAGTGCCTGCAGGTTGGTGAGGTTGTAGGTGTCGATATTCTCGTCCTTCAGAAGGATCGGCATGAACTGGTCGCCCTCGCGGTATTCGCCGAGGCGGTAACCCTGCGTGGCGATGGTGATGCCCTGCGCCATCTGGCTGCGGGTGACGCCGATACGCTGCCCCTTCATCTGCGAGTAGAGCGGCAGCCATGTCGGGACGCGGTTGCCCCAGCTGTTGCGGATGTTGACCGTGCCTGCCGTCCGCCACATGATCTCTTCGGCGGCCTGCGTCAGGCGGCGGAGCGTGTCGATATCGTCGCCGATAAACCCGAATTCGATCGCCGCATCGGGCACGGGCGAGAGTTTGAAAAGCGACGAGCGCAGCCACACGTCGGGGCACATCGCCCGGACATAGGCGTTGAAACGCGCCTCGACAGCTTCGGTCTGCTCCTTATCGTGCAGTTCGACGAGGATGTTCCCGAAATTGGGGCGCAGCGAAACGCTGCTGCTGGCCAGGTAGTAGCGCGGCGGCGTGGAACCCATCGTCACCGAGACGGTCTTCACCTCGGGCTGCGCATGAAGCCACTCCTCCATCGTGCGCAGGTTGCGTTCCGTGTCCCGGATATTGTACCCCTCGGGCAGCAGCACGTCGGCACGGAAATAGGGCTTGTCGAGCGACGGGAAGAAATTCTGGGGCATAAGACCCATTACCGCCAATGCCGCCGCAAAGAGCGCCACGACGCCTGCCACGACGCCCCACCGCCATCGCAGCAGGGCAGCCAGCAGGCGGTCGAAAGCGCGGTAAAATTTCGTATCGTAGGGATCGTGCGCGGCAGGGTTCACGCGGAGCATGAAGTCGCCGAAAAGCGGCGTCTGCGTCAGGGCCAGCACCCAGCTCAGCAACAGCGACAAGGCCAGCACGACGAACAGCGGCTTGACGATCTCGGCCACGGACGACGGCGCCAGGTAGAGCGGCAGGAACGAGAAAATGGCGATCAGCGTCGCGCCGAGCAGGCTCCAGCGCGGGGCATTCGCCCCGTCGACGACCGCACGGCGCCGCGCGACACCCCGCAGCATGGCCTGCTGCGCGTTGTCGGTCACCACGATGGCATTGTCCACGAGCATCCCCATGGCGATGATGAACCCGGCGAGCGACGTACGGTTGAGCCCCTCGCCCAGAAACTGCATCAGCAGCAGCGTACCCCCGATGGAAAACAGCAGCGAGCTGCCGATGAGCACCCCGGCGCGGAAACCCATGACGAGCATGATGATCAGGATGACGATCGCCACCGACTCGGCGAGGTTCAGCACGAAGGTCGCATTGGCCTGCCGTGCAATGCGGTTTTCGGGATAAAGCACCGTAAGATCCATGCCGACGGGCATCTGGCGCGTAAGGCCGTCGAGCACCCGGGTGATCTTCTCCCCGGTTTTCACTACGTCGACCTGCGCCTCGGTCGAAATGCCGATGCCCACGGCACGGCGGCCGTCGACTCGCATGAGCGTCTGCGGCGGGTCGGCATAGCCTCGTTCGACGCGGGCGATGTCGCCCAGGCGGTATTGTTTGCCCGAGGCAGCGGTCAGCATCTGGTTCGAGATATCGTCGAGGCCCTTGTAGGTTCCGGCCTCGAGAATCTGTATCTGGAGCGCCCCGGCCTGTTTCTCGCCGCTGTTGACGATGGTGTTCTGCTGGCCGATGGTCGCCACGATCGTCTCGGGGCGGATAGCGAAGTTGGCAAGCGCTGCAAGGTTGACATAGACGTTCACGACGGGCGTCTGCTCGCCGAAAAGGCTCACCTTCTGCACGCCGTCGACCGTCACGAGCGCCGTCTTGATCCGCTGTGCCCAGTCGCGCAACTCCGCCCAGGTGAAGCCCCCGTCGACCGACAGGCCGTAATAGATACCGTAGACGTCGCCGAAATCGTCGGCCACGGTCACGGGCGAAGCCCCGGCAGGCAGCCGGGGCTGGATGTTGAGTACCTTGCGCCGCAGTTCATCCCACAACTGGGGTATCTCGGAAGCACGGGTCGCAGGGTCTAATTCGACCAGGATCTTCGACAGTCCGTAATAGGATTCGGACGTGATTTTATGCACGAGGCGCATCGACTGCACCTCGCGCTCGATCGGTTCGGTCACAAGCTGTTCGACTTCGAGCGGCGTGGCGCCCGGGTAGGAGCAGACCAGCGACGCACTCTTGATGACGAATACCGAGTCCTCCTTTTTTCCCAGCGTAACGAAGCCCAAGGCTCCGCCCGCCAGCAGGATGAAAAGGAAAAACCAAACGACTTTTCTGTTCTTCAATGAATATTCGGGCAGGCTCATCGTCGCATCAGTTTAAGATTCTCACCCGTTCGCCCTGCCGCAACTGGTAAACCCCGGCCGTGACGACCCGCTCACCCGGTTCCACCCCGCTGTCGATCACAACCCGGTCTCGGCCGTACAATTCGCCCAGGGTTACGGCCCGGCGCTCGACACGGTCGCCGCCGGTCACCACCCAGACGTAAGTGCCGCCTTCGGCCGGGGCATAAACGGCCGAGACAGGCAGGGATACCGCATCCGTAACGGGATCGGCACTCTGCATCGTGACCATGCACGACATGCCGGGCGAAATCGAATAGCGCCCGGTATCGACATCCGTAAGGCGCAGCGACACGGGGAACCCCGAAGCATCGGACGATGTCTTGGCATAGTCCTTCAGCACGGCGGGGAACTTGACGCCCCGGTAGTTGTCGAACTCGACCTCGAAGCGGGTCGAAGGCGACGACAGGAGCGACAGGCCGCTTTCGGGCATGGTGAATTGCACTTTGGTCGTCACCGGGTTCACGACGCGAACGATGGACTGCCCGGCCTGCACGCGTTCGTAGTTGTCGACGAACTTGCGTTCCACGACGCTGGCGAAAGGCGCACGGAGCTTGGTCTCCTTGAGCAGGTCGAGGGAATTTTCATAGGCTGACTTGGCTTGTGCGAAACGGGTCTGGGCGCTTTCGAACTCCTGGCGGGATACGGCTTCGTGCTCCAACAACCGCTGCATACGCTGCATCTGCGAACGGGCCTCCTCGAAAGCCGACCGGTCGGCCGAAACCTGCAATTCGATATCCCGGGGATCGAGTTCGGCCAGCAGCGCCCCTTTCTTGACGCTTTCGCCCTGCGCGACGGGGACATCGAGCACCTGCCCCGGAAGCTTGAAGGCGAGGTTCACGGCGTCATCGGGCGTCGCCAGCCCTGCGAAGTCCTTGTCGATGACCGCCGCACCGGCTGCCGTGGTGACTTTGACGGGACGCACGGTCTGGGGCACAGGCTGGCGCCGGGCGCAAGCGCCCAGGAGAAAGACTACGATTAAAACATGGAAAGTTCGCATAATAAGAAAGTTGACTCCGTTCCCGGGGTCAACTTTCATACCACATGCCGCAAAATGTCCCTACGGACGAATATCGCGACAATTCTTTTTAGCACGGATCACGCCGTCCTCCAGCACCACCATGCCGTTATTGGCGCGCAGCATGGTCTTCATGGTCGAAGCGTCTATGTTATAGCACCGTACATCCCCCGAACCGAAATCGTGGTACGTGACCCCGTACAACGGCTGCGGGGTAAGGCAGACGACGCGGGCGCCCTCCTCCCCGGCCCGCCGCACGACCCTGGCGAAGCGCTTGGCGCAACCGCGCGGCAGGCGGTCGAACGACGTAACGCAGAGCAGGTACACGCGCCCGGGAGCAGTCACGATCTCTTCGGTCGCATCCCCTTCGGCATCGCGCAGGGAGAATTCGCTCATGAGCGGGCGGATGGCGGGCATCTCGTCCGTAGTCCGGGTATCGACCCACTCCCATTTTTCGGCATCCTGCCAGGCCGTGTCGTCGAGCGAAAATTCGCGCAGCTTGCCCGTCTCGATGTTGCGGTAGACCAGTACGGTCTCCGTTTCGCCGGGCTCGACGACCGGGGCGTGCATCCCCTCCCAGATATTGACCCCGACCTTATAGGGCAGGAAGTCGATCAGCGGCAGGTGGCGGTAGCAATAGTATCCCAGATACATCGTGAGGAAGAAAAAGGTGACGGTAAGCACGATTTCCAGGGGGTTGAAGGCGAAGATCTTGTCGGGGCGGTAACGCCACCACACCACCAGGGCCATCGGCAGCAGTGCCAGGTTCTTGTAGAAAGTCTCCCACGGCGTCAGCTTCAGCGCCTCGCCGAAACAACCGCAGTCCTCGACGGGGATCACCGTAGCGCTGAGCAGGGTGAGGGCGGTGAAAAAGAGCATGGAAAGCACGGCGAAGATCGAAATCAGGCGGATACGCACCTTGAACAAGAGCATACAGCCCATCATCATCTCGGCACCGCACAACCAGATCGAAAAGGCCATGCTCGCCCCCTGGAGGGATTCCATGCCGTAGATCGAGAGGTACTCGTTGACCTTCATAGCGGTGCCCCACGGATCGATGACCTTCGTGAAGCCCGACACGATGAACGTGCAGGCAAGGATCAGCCGGCAGACATTGGCCAGCAGTTTAAAGGCCCTGGACTTCCGCATCGGCTTCGAGTATTGGTGCCAGCTGGGCACATATTTTAGCAAAAATACCCTCCGGGGAATCCATCGCCCCCGCAGGATCGCTGCAATCGACGACCCGCAGCGCGGGGTCTTTTGCCGCGGCTTCGAGGTATACGCTGCGCACGGCCTGTTGCAAGGCGAGCGACGCCTCGTGGATGTCCTGTCCGCCCTGCAGGTACTCGCGGTCGTCGCCCTCGCGCAGTTCGGAGAGTTTGCGCTCGGTAAAGGTGAACGGCACGTCGAGGAACAAGGACACGTCGGGACGCGGCAGGCCGTTATGACAGAATTCGAGGTATAGGATCCAGTCGGCCAATCGGTTGCGTTCTTCTCCGGCGGGCAGCTTGGCGCACTGGAAACCCACGTTCGAATAGACATAGCGGTCGAGAATGACCGCCTTGCCCTGCGCGAGCCACTCCCTGATCCGGGAGGCGGCATCGGCACGGTCGCCCGCGAAGAGCAGCGCCACGAGGTAGGGGTCGACCTCACCCACACCGCCGAACTCGCCGCGCAGGAAACGGGCTATCAGCTCGCCGTAGACGGGCGAATCGAAACGCGGGAAGTGCACATACTCGCTCTCGACGCCCCTGTCGGCAAAAAACCGGCGCAACATGCGGATTTGGGTCGATTTACCGGCCCCGTCCAAACCTTCGAGTACTATGAACATAGGTTAATTCCGAATTATTTAAGTTTTTATCCTTCAATAAGTTGCCACGGCCCGCTATCCGCGCAGCATCCGCACCGCGCGTTCCACGCCGCCGGCCAGCGCATCGGCCTCGGCCAGCGTATTGTAAAGCGCGAACGAAGCGCGGCACATCCCCGTCGTGGAGAAATGCGTCATGGTGGGTTCGGCACAGTGCTGCCCGGTACGGACGGCGATACCCAGCTTGTCGAGGATCATGCCCATGTCGTAGGGATGCACACCTTCGACGTTGAACGACACGATGGCACATTTGCCGGGCGTCGTACCGTAAATCCGCAGCCCGTCGACGGCCGAAAGCCGTTCGGTCGCACGGTGCAGCAGTGCCGCCTCGTGCGCCTCGACCTCGGCCGGGTCGAAACGCCCGACGAATTTCACGGCTTCGCCCAGGGCGATGGCCCCGGTGAAATTGGCCGTACCGGCTTCGAACTTGAGCGGCACGGGGGCATAGGTGGTCTTGGCGAAGGTCACGGTATCGACCATATCGCCCCCGCCGAGGAACGGCGGCATGGCTTCGAGCAGCGCACGTTTGCCATACAGCACGCCGATGCCCGTCGGGCCGAAGAGCTTATGCCCCGAGAAGGCATAGAAGTCGCAATCCAAAGCCTGCACGTCGACACCGCCGTGCACGACACCCTGGCATCCGTCCACCACGGCGATCGCCCCCACGGCATGTGCCGCGTCGATGACGGGCCGCAGGTCGGGACGCGTTCCGAGCGTATTCGAAGCCTGCGTAACGGCGACGATGCGGGTCTTGTCATCCAGCAGCGACGGCAGCAGTTCGGTGCACAGGCGCCCCTCGTCGTCGAAGGGCAGGACGCGGATTTCCGCCCCCTTGCGTTCGGCGAGCATCTGCCAGGGCACGATGTTGGAGTGATGCTCCATCTCGCTGACAAGGATATTGTCGCCGGCACGGACGAACTTCTCGCCCCAGGCATAGGCCACCGTATTGAGCGAAGCCGTAGCGCCGGCCGTAAAAATGACCTCTTCCTTTTCGGCAGCGCCGATAAAGGCGCCGATACGCTCGCGTGCCGCCTCGTAAAGCGTCGTGGCCTCTTCCGAAAGATAGTGCACCCCGCGGTGTATATTGGCGTTAAGCCCGCGCTGCAGGTAATCGACCATCTCGATCACGGCCAGCGGTTTCTGCGCCGTGGCGCCGCTGTCGAGGTAAACCAGCGGCTTGCCGTAGACCTCGCGCCCCAGGATCGGGAACTCCCCGCGTATTTTTTCAACGTCGAACATCGTTATGATTTTTCCAGTTTGGCAACCACCGCTTCCATCGCCGCCTCGCACAGCGGTTCAATGCCGCAACGGCGTACGACATCGCCCACGAAGCCCTCGATCTGCAACCGCCGCGCCTGGGCTTCGCTCAGGCCGCGCTGCCGCATATAGAGGATCGCCTCGGAATCCATCTGTCCCACCGTCGCGCCGTGCGAGCATTTCACGTCATCGGCATAGATCTCCAGCTGGGGCTGGGTCGTGATACGCGCCGTCTCGCTGAGCAGAATGTTGCGGTTCTGCTGCTGCGCATCGGTGCGCTGGGCGTCGGGCGCCACATAGACCAGCCCGCAGAACTCCCCTACGGCCGTACCGCCCGCGACACCTTTTATATAAGAGTTGCTGCGGCAGTCGGGCACGTTGTGGTTCGTCCGCAGCCTGACGACGCAATGCTCCTGCCCGGCGGCGAGGAACGCTCCGCCCAACAGGCTTTCGGCACCCGGCCCGTCGAGATCGACCGTATAGGAGGCATTGGCGCTCGAAAGCTGCACCGCCGTGATATGGCAAAGGCTGCGGGCAGCCTGTTTCACGGTCACCTCCGCAAAGGCTTCGGAAACGAATAACTCGGTCAATACGAAGCGTGCGCCCTCCTCCAGCACGATCTCCAGGGCCGACACCTCGGGCGAAGTATGGAGCACGGCCAGCCGCAGCGAAGCCCCCGCCGCAACCTCGACACGCATACGCCGGGGATCGACCGCAGCGAAAGGCTCGCTCTCCGCCCCGGCAACCCGGAACACTTCACCCTCGGCCGTGCGGAACCCGCGGATTATATCGTAAAGCGCCGTCATTCCCTGTAATCGTTAATCAGCCAGTCGTAGCCCTCCTTTTCGAGCTTGAGGGCCAGCGTCTTGTCGCCCGTATGGATAATGCGCCCCTTGTAGAGCACATGCACCACGTCGGGCACGATGTAATCCAGCAGGCGTTGGTAGTGCGTGATGACCACCGTGGCATTCTGGGGCGTATGGAGTTTCGTAACGCCCGTGGCGACGATGCGAAGGGCGTCGATGTCGAGTCCCGAGTCGGTCTCGTCGAGGATCGCCAGTTTCGGGTCGAGCATCGCCATCTGGAAAATCTCGTTCTTCTTCTTCTCGCCGCCCGAGAAGCCTTCGTTCACGGCACGCGACGTGAGCTTCGCATCGAGCTCCACGACGGCGCTCTTCTCGCGCATCAGGCGCAGGAACTCGGCAGCCGTCAGCGGCTCCTCACCGCGGAACTTGCGCTGTTCGTTCACGGCCAGCTTCATGAAATTGGCCATCGTGACGCCCGGTATCTCGACCGGGTACTGGAAGCCGAGGAACAGGCCGAGGCGCGCCCGGTCTTCGATCGGCATGTCCAGCAGATCCTGCCCCAGGAACGTCGCCGAACCTTCGGTGACGGTGAACTTTTCATTGCCCGCGAGCACCGCCGCGAGCGTCGACTTGCCCGAACCGTTGGGGCCCATGATGGCATGCACCTCGCCGGCTCCGACCTCGAGGTCGATGCCCCGCAGGATCTCCTTGCCATCGACGGACGCATGCAGATTTTTTACGCTTAACATATCTTTTCCCTTTTTTATATCCGGTTATCCGACCGAACCCTCGAGGCTTATCGAAAGCAGTTTCTGCGCCTCGACGGCAAATTCCATCGGCAGTTTGGCCAGCACCTCGCGGGCGTAGCCGTTGACGATCAGCCCCACGGCGTCCTCGGTCGAAAGCCCGCGCTGGTTGCAGTAGAAAAGCTGGTCGTCGGAAATCTTCGACGTGGTGGCTTCGTGTTCGACCACGGCCGTGCGGTTACGGCTGTCGATCACCGGGAAGGTGTGCGCGCCGCACTTGTCGCCGATCAGCAACGAGTCGCACTGCGAATAGTTGCGGGCGTTCTCCGCCCCCTTGGCCATGCGCACCAGCCCGCGGTAGGAGTTCTCGCTCCGCCCTGCCGAGATACCTTTCGAGACGATGCGGCTGCGGGTGTTGCGGCCGATGTGGATCATCTTCGTACCGGTATCGGCCTGCTGGAAGTTGTTGGTCATGGCCACCGAGTAAAACTCACCGACCGAATTGTCGCCCGCGAGGATGCAGCTCGGGTATTTCCAGGTGATGGCCGAGCCGGTCTCCACCTGCGTCCACGACAGGCGGGCGTTTTCGCGGCAGATGCCGCGTTTGGTCACGAAATTATAGATGCCGCCCCGCCCCTGCTTGTCGCCGGGATACCAGTTCTGCACCGTGGAGTATTTGACCTCGGCGTCCTTCTCGACGATGATCTCGACCACGGCGGCATGCAACTGGTTCTCGTCGCGGCGCGGGGCCGTACAGCCTTCGAGGTAGCTCACGTAAGCCCCTTCGTCGGCCACGATCAGCGTACGTTCGAACTGTCCCGTCCCCGCCGCATTGATCCGGAAATAGGTCGACAGCTCCATCGGGCAGCGGACACCCCGGGGGATGTAGCAAAACGATCCGTCGGAGAAGACCGCGGCATTGAGCGCCGCATAGAAATTGTCGGTATAGGGGACGACGCTGCCCAGGTATTTCTTCACCAGGTCGGGGAAGTCGCGCAGCGCCTCGGAGATCGAACAGAAGATGATGCCCTTTTCGGCCAGCACCTCCTTGAACGTCGTCTTGACCGACACCGAGTCCATCACGGCGTCGACCGCCACGCCCGCCAGCGCCATCTGCTCTTCGAGGGGGATGCCCAGTTTGTCGAACGTGCGTTTGAGCTCGGGGTCGACCTCGTCCATCGAATTGAGTTTTTTCTGCGGCTTGGGGGCGGCGTAATAGATGATGTCCTGAAAATCTATTTCGGGAATCGTCAGGTGCGCCCACGTCGGGGGTTCCAACGTCAGCCAGTGGCGGTAAGCCGCCACGCGCCGCTCGGTCATCCACGCGGGCTCGCCTTTCTTGGCGGAGATCAGACGTACCACCTCCTCGTTCAGACCCTTACCGATGGTTTCGGTCTCGATGTCCGTGGTGAAGCCGTACTTGTATTCCTGCTCTCCTATATTCTCCAGTATGTCTTTATCTTTCTCTGCCATTATGAGCGAAATATCACACAAAGGTACAAAATCTAAATGCAATTTCATAATACGGCAAAGCAAATCCGACACCAGAGCAGGCAAAACGGCAAAAAAGAGATGTGAATTTTCGACGCCCGTGCAACGGATGCCGCCGCCGACAGGCCGTATCGGCGGGACGCAGCCTTCGGCCACGGGGGCTCCATGCCGCGGGGCCTCCCCCGGCAGAATGCAGGGCGAAAACTTTTCTCCGGTTTTTATTTGGTAATTCCCCTTTTTTGATTTACTTTTGTCCCGCTTAACGATAGCAATATTTAGTTTTAGCTGCCCGGAGAGTTGGGTGAGTGGCTGAAACCACCAGTTTGCTAAACTGACGTACGGGATTACTGTACCGGGGGTTCGAATCCCCCACTCTCCGCAAAAACGAGCGAAACCCCTGCAAATATCAATTTGCAGGGGTTTCCATTTCCGGGGTGCCGTCCAACGGAAAAAAGGAGAAAACCTCGGACAAACCCCGGTATGCCGGGCTTGGATGCCTTCAGCAACGCCCTTCCCCATCGCGGTACGACCTTTGCAGCACACTTTCCAAAAAAGAACCGATGAAAAACACCGACCAACACCATCCGTTCTGCCGGCAAGAGGCAGCGCAGGCCGACGTAAGACAATCGCAAGGCATGCAGGAAATCCCCGTCACCCAGATCACCCCGGACGACATACTCGCCGACGGCGGCCCCATCACCCCTGCCACCGAAGACGGAACGCCTACGCAGCGGCAAATAGAGCAGGACGTGGTGAGCGTCAATCCCTCGGCTGACAGCATGGAAAGCCGGGGTTGAATTTCCCGTCCGGGTTTTCCCCGTCGTTCTTACAGGTTTCCGGCGGTGCTTTCCGGACGGAAACCGGATTGAAACATCTATCCCCGAGGCCGAAAAATTTGAGAAAACGGGCGTAATTTGTTATATTTGTGATGACAACCCATATATTCGGAACATTCAGTCGCAAATATACAACATTCAGTCCGCAAATGCGGCATCGGGGATATGACAATCGAAAAACTGGACGGAACTTCGCCTCGCCTCTACACACTCGTCGCGCCTCTGGTCATGCGGCGCAGCGTATTGCGCCAGAACAACAACTATCCGTTCTGGACTTCGCGTTCGCATACGTGGTTCGTCGCCTGGGAAGGTGAAAATGTTTACGGATTCGTGCCGGTGGAGATTACCGACGGCGGGATCGCAAGGATCAACAACTACTATGTCTCGGGCGACAACCCGCAACTGCTCGCGCGGTTCCTGCGGGAGGTCGTCCAGTATTACGGCCGCGACTATACGATACGTTCCGTCACGCTGATCCGCCATGCGGAGATATTCCGCACCGAGGGATTCGCCGCAATCCGGGAATGGAAGCAATACGTCGCGATGCAGTACGACAATAAACGGCCGCAGCCATGAATGTCTACGAGCGGACACAGCAACGGCTGAAAACCGTCTTCGAGCTCTTCGACGACATCTATGTCTCCTTCTCGGGCGGCAAGGACAGCGGCGTGCTGCTCAACCTGTGCATCGACTACATACGGCGGCACCATCTCAAACGCCGCATCGGGGTATTCCACATGGACTACGAGATACAGTACCGCGACACGGTCGACTATGTCGACCGGACGCTGGCCGCAAACCCCGACATACTCGACGTCTACCGGGTCTGCGTGCCGTTCAAGGTACAAACCTGCACATCGATGTTTCGGCATTACTGGCGCCCGTGGGAAGAGTCCAAGCGGGAGCTGTGGGTGCGTGAGATGCCTGCGGGCTGCCTCACGCACCGCGACTTCCCGTTCTTCAGGGACGACATGTGGGACTACGAATTCCAGAATTGCTTTGCCGAGTGGCTCCACGCCCGCAACCGGGCGGCACGCACGTGCTGCCTGATCGGCATCCGCACGCAGGAAAGTTTCAACCGCTGGCGCACCATATACAGCGACCGCAACCACCACCGGTTCGCCGGCAAACGGTGGATACGCCAATGGGTCGGCGGCGGAATCTGCAACGCCTACCCGCTCTACGACTGGCTCACGACCGACATCTGGACGGCGAACGGCCGGTTCGGCTGGCCCTACAACCACCTTTACGACCTCTTCTACATGGCCGGCGTGCCGCTGGAGAGCCAACGCGTAGCCAGCCCTTTCATCTCGCAGGCGATTTCGAGCCTGCATCTCTACAAGGCCATCGACCCGGACACGTGGGGCCGCATGATCGGCCGGGTCAACGGCGCCAACTTCGCGGCGCTGTACGGCCGGACGGCTGCCACCGGCTGGCAATCGGTCAAGCTGCCGAAAGGGATGACCTGGGAAGGTTACATGCATTTCCTGCTCTCGACGCTTCCGGAGCGGACACGGAATAACTACCTCGAAAAGCTCTCCGTAAGCATCCGTTTCTGGCGCGAAAAAGGCGGGTGCCTCCCCGACGAAACCATCGCAAAGCTGCAAAGGGCGGGAATCCGGATTGAAATCGGCGGCAAGAGCCCCTACCGGACGGACAAACGTCCGGTGCGTATGGAATACCTCGACGACATAGACCTTCCGGAATTCAGCCGGCTGCCGACGTTCAAGCGGATCTGCATTTGCATCCTGAAGAACGACCATGCCTGCAAATACATGGGATTCTCGCCGAACAAAAGCGAGACGCAGCGCCGAAATAAAATCATGGAAAAATATGAATCGTTACTGCAACCCTCCGACAAAAGCAACGTACCGGAGCCCTGTCTATGACGTCAGGGCCGTGCCGGTGGAGAAAGTCGTGGCGAACAGCTACAACCCCAACGTCGTAGCCCCGCCCGAAATGAAACTGCTGGAGCTGTCGATCTGGGAGGACGGCTACACGATGCCGTGCGTTTGTTATTACGATGCCGAAAAGGATCTCTACGAACTGGTGGACGGCTACCACCGCTACCTGGTGCTCAAGCGGTCGAAACGCATCTACGAACGGGAGAGGGGCCTGCTGCCCGTGGCGGTGATCGAAAAGGACATCTCGAACCGCATGGCCTCGACCATCCGCCACAACCGGGCGCGCGGCACACACAACGTAGAGCTGATGAGCGAAATCGTCGCCGAGCTGACGCGGGCACAGATGTCCGACCAGTGGATCATGCGCCACATCGGCATGGATCGCGACGAACTGCTGCGCCTGAAACAGATCACGGGGCTCGCCGAACTCTTCGCAGACAAGGAGTTCAGCCCCGGCGATACCGAGGACGAGGCCGTGGAGCCCGCCAGGATCATGCGCTGAGCACCGCGTCACGACGTGTTCGGGACGGATGCGGAGAACCGGCACGGGATACAGTCCCTAACGATCACCCCGGGGAAAACGACGTCGCACGGCCCGTTGATTTGTACCCCGGGCATATTATGCGGACAAGCCGGAGGTTTGGAATAGTTATTGATAATTTTCGCACCACAATACGAAATTCCGAACCCCAAGATGTTAAAGGAAGGATTTCTTTTCACGTTCATATCCGCCTTCATGGCGTTGTTTCCGGTGGCGAACCCCGTCGGTGCGGGCTTCCTGGTCAACGGGCTTCTGTCGGGGCTGGACGATGAAGACCGCAAGTCGATCATCCGGAGGATCATCACCGACTATCTGCTCGTCGGGCTGGGCAGCCTGGCCGTCGGGCATTTCGTGCTGACGCTCTTCGGGCTCTCGCTGCCGGTAATCCAGCTGGGCGGCGGGCTGCTGATCTGCCGCACCGCCCTGCAATGGCTCAGCGACTCGGACTCCTCGGTGGGGCACGCGCAGGGCAAGGATGTCAATCCGCTCCACAAAATAGCCCTCGAATCGCAGGTCTTCTACCCGATCACCTTCCCGATCAGCATCGGCCCGGGCAGCGTCTCGGTCATCCTGACGCTGATGGCCTCGGTGAGCATGAAGGACGGCTGGGCCAAAGGGCTGCTCTCCTATGCGATCATCGCGCTGGTAGTCGTGCTGATGTGCCTGATCCTCTACCTGTTCCTGTCGCAGGGCGAGCGCATCATACGGAAAATCGGCACCAGCGGCAGCATCGTCATCAACAAGATGGTCGCCTTCTTCACCTTCTGCGTCGGCGTGCAGATCGTCGTGACGGGCATCGCCAAATTATTCCACCTGCACATATAACCGAAAACCGAGCCGGCAATTGACGCGCCCGCACGAAGTTGTCCGGCAGGCAACCCGTAAAAACGATTTATTTTTCTTATTTTGCGGGCCGAAATAAACTATGTAACTATGTCATTCTGGTCTCGACTCTTCGGCCCGGATCACAAGCCCCGGATGGGCGGGTTGGAGATTTTCAAATACATCGGCCCGGGACTGCTCGTCACCGTGGGGTTCATCGACCCCGGCAACTGGGCTTCAAACCTGGCCGCAGGCGCACAATACGGATACACGCTGCTATGGATGGTGACGCTCTCAACCGTGATGCTGATCGTATTGCAGCACAACGTCGCACACCTGGGCATCGCCACGGGCCTCTGCCTGTCGGAAGCGGCATCTGCATACCTCAAACCCGCATGGTCGCGCCCGTTGCTGGGTTCGGCCGTGCTGGCGTCGATCTCCACCTCGCTGGCCGAAATCCTGGGCGGGGCGATCGCATTGCAGATGCTGTTCGGCGTACCGGTGCGCATCGGCGCGCTGCTGGTGCTCGTGTTCGTGGTCGTCATGCTCTTCACCAACAGCTACCGGCTGATCGAAAAATGGATCATCGCCTTCGTCTCGATCATCGGGCTGTCGTTCATCTACGAACTGTCGCTGGTGACGATCGACTGGCCGCAAGCCGCCCGGGCATGGGTGACGCCCTCGTTCCCCGAAGGTTCGATGGTCATCGTCATGAGCGTATTGGGTGCAGTGGTAATGCCCCACAACCTGTTCCTACATTCGGAGGTGATCCAGAGCCGCCAGTGGAACCTGAGCGACGACGCGGTCATCCGCAGACAACTGCGCTACGAGTACGCAGACACGATCTTCTCGATGCTGGTGGGCTGGGCGATCAACAGCGCGATGATCCTGCTGGCCGCAGCGACCTTCTTCGCGACGAAAACCCCCGTAGAGGAGTTGCAGCAGGCCGATTCGCTCCTGCAACCGCTCCTGGGGCGAAGCGCGACGCATATCTTTGCCGTCGCCCTGCTCTTCGCGGGGATCTCCTCGACGATCACCTCGGGGATGGCCGCGGGCTCGATCTTCGCCGGGATATTCAAAGAGCCCTACGACATCAGGGACAACCACTCCCGGACGGGCGTGATGGTTTCGCTGGTCATCGCATTCCTGATCATCCTGCTGATCGGCGACCCGTTCAAAGGGCTTATCTACTCCCAGATGATACTCAGCATCCAGCTGCCCTTCACGGTCTTCCTGCAGGTACACCTGACCTCTTCGGAGCGTGTGATGGGCAAATACCGGAACTCGCGGTTCACCAAATACCTGCTCTACGGGATCGGGGCCGTAGTGACCGTCCTGAATGTAATGCTGCTCGTCAGTTTCTTCCGGTAGGCGCGGCACGGCGTCCGGCGGGGATATGCGATATATGTCCCCCGGCAACGGCTGTGGCAGCCGCTTAGGCACCGCCCGGGCAGCTGGGTGAAATCAAAAAAGACGATTGAGACCTCGAATAAGCCCGTTTATCGGGGGAATTGCCGTTGTGCAATCATCGGATTTTTAGTAACTTGCCCCGATTTTACGGGCTGCCCGTAAAACCAAGAGCGCTTTCACGCACCAACACATTGTATTATACGGCGTTACAATACACGACACTATATTTTAATGCTGAAAAAGATCATCAAATATACGCTACGCGCGCTGCTCGTCGTCCTCGTCGTCCTGATACTGGTTCCCGCCCTGCTCTACATACCGGTCGTACAGGATTTCGTTCGGAAGCGCGCGGTCGGCTATGCCTCGCGGGCGCTCGGAATGGATTTGTCCGTCGAACGTCTCCGGCTCTCCTTTCCGCTCCGGTTGTCGGTGGACAACACGCTGCTGGTCGACAAGGCCGATACGCTCCTCAGCTGCGGCAGGCTCTCGCTGGATGTCGCCCTGTTGCCCCTGGTTCGGAAAGAGGTCTTCATCCGGAGCTTCGGGCTGGAGCAGGTCGCCGCCCGCTACAAGGATTCGCTGGCGGGCATGGACATGCGCCTTTCGGCGGGTCTGTTGTCCCTGGATGCGGCCAAGGCCGACCTCTCGGCAAATACGGCAGGCATCGCCAGCCTCGTCCTGTCGGATGCCGATGTCCGGCTGGACATAACGCAAGCGGCTCCGAAAGAGGAAGCGGACAGCACGGCCGCACTGCCGTGGACGATCGGCATCGGGAAACTCTCGGTGGGCAACCTGGCTTTCGGGATGCGGACGGCACCTGCCGTATCGGAACTCTCCGTCCGCCTGGCCGAAGGCACGGTGGATGAATGCCGGGTACGGCTCGACAGCCAGCAGGTATCCGTGAAAAGCGTACTGCTGAACCGGGGCGGCTACTCCTACCTGACAGGGCCGGCAGTGCCCGGAAAAGAGAAACAGGAGGCAGCTCCCGCCCCCAGCGGCAGCACGCCGTCGCTCCCCTGGACAGTTCGGGTCGGCAGCGTCGTGCTGGACGACAACCGGGCGGAATACGGGCTGCTGAACCATCGTCCCGCAGCGGGATTCGACCCGTCGTTCATCGCCCTCTCGACGTTCGACCTGGCGGTCGATTCGATCTACAACCGGGGTGCGGACATAGCCCTGCAAATCCGCCGCATGGCGTTCACCGAGCGCAGCGGGCTCACGGTGAGCGACATGACCGGGGACATCGGCATGGACGCCTCGGGCATATCCCTTGCCGGCGTCACCCTGAAAACGCCCTTTTCCCGGATCGAGGCCAACATCTCCGCCGGGGAGGGGATTCTGGCACTGGCTCCGGATTCGCCGCTCAAGGCAGCGCTCACGGCCGACGTGAACACCAAAGACCTAAAATACCTCTATCCGGCGCTGATACCGCCCGTGCTCGACGGACGTATCGTCAGCCTGGCGCTCACCGCAGCGGGGACGCTGGGCGACATCGGAAAAGCCGGGCTGGACATCTCCTCGCCCGGACACGTCGCATTCACGGCGGACGGGGCGGCGAGAAACGTGCTCGACCCCGACCGCATGGAGGCTTCCGCACGGTTCGAAGGCGATTTCAGGGATATGGCGTTCCTCGAAGCGCTGTTGCCCGACTCCGCCCTGCGGCGGCGCATAGCGATCCCCGACCGCATCCGGCTCCGCGGAACGGCCGGTGCTGACAAAGGGGCGTTCTCGGCCGCTTCGACACTCTCGGCCGACGGCGGGGAGATAGCCCTGCAAGGCCGGCTGGATACCCGCAGCGAGGCCTATGGCATCGAATTACGGTGCGACAGCTTTCCGTTGAACAGGTTTCTGCCGGCCGATTCGCTGGGCCTTTTAGACCTGGCGCTGCAAGCCGGGGGCAGCGGATTCGATCCGCTCCGGGCGCAGACCCGGGGGAACATCCGCCTGCAGGTAGACCGGGCGGAGTTCCGCGGCCGGGATTTCGGAGGCGTGGAGCTGAACGCAAACCTCGAAGGAGGGCAGCTTTCCGGCCGCCTGTCCGACCGCGACGAGGCGCTGCGGCTGTTGCTGCTGGTCTCGGGCACGCTGACCGAACGGAAACAGGAAGTCAGGCTCACGGGCAACGTCTTCGATTTCGACCTGGCAGAGCTGGGAATCTCCCCGCAGAAAATCGGCGGGTCGTTCGCGCTGGAGGCCGGGGCGTCCGCCTCGGATGCCGGCAGCTATACGGCCCGGATAGCCCTGGACAGCATCGAGGTCAGAACCCGGCACCGCACAGACCGCATCCGTCCGACGAGCCTGTCATTGAGCTCCGACACGACGGCGACGCGGGCCAGACTGGCATCCGGCGACCTGTCGCTGGCATTCGTCTCCCCCGGGCCCGTGGACTCGCTGGTTCCGGCCCTGACGCGGAGCGCCGACATACTCGCACGGCAGATACGGGCACAAAGCGTCGACATGGAGACCCTGAAACCCGCATTGCCCGATTTCAGCCTGAGTGTCACGGCCGGACGCGAAAATATCCTGAATAATTTTCTGAAAACAAAAAAGGTGTCGTTCGGCGCGCTGGACATCGAAGGCGTGAATTGCGACTCACTGCCGGTATCCCTCCGGATAAAGGCGGAGAGGCTGGCCTGGGGAGGCGTCGTCCTCGACACGCTGACGGCAGGCATCGCGCAGGACGGCCGCCGGCTGGATTATTTCCTCCGCACGGCGAACGTCCCGGGGAACCTGGACAACGTAGCCCTCGCAGGGCTGTACGGCCATGTGGCCGGAAATAGGGGCCAGGTAAACCTCTGCCAGAAAAACCGGGCGGGACGCGAGGGGTTCCGTTTCGGGCTGGACGTTGAATGGAACGACAGCCTGGTCAGGGCGGGTGTAACGCCGCCCGACCCGGTATTCGGGTACGAACCCTGGACGGTAAACCCCGGCAATTACCTCGTTTACAGGTATGGCAAAAGCATCGACGCCGACCTCGACATGAGGCACGGCGACCAGCGGTTCGCAATCCAAACGGTTTCCGGAGAGGGGGCGTCCGACGACATCCGGCTGGACATCGCGGGCCTGAACATCGGTTCCGCACTGGGGCTGCTGCCCTCCGCCCCGCCCGTCGACGGCGTATTGGGTACGGACATGACGCTGGGCATGACGCCCGACAGCCTGACCCTGCGCGGCGACCTGTCCATCGCAGAACTGTCGTACGACAAACGGCGCTTCGGCAACGTCGACTTCGGACTCTATTACAAGCAGGATCAGGGACATATGGCCGATGCGCGGCTGACGCTCGACGGCGCCGAGGTACTGACCGTCCGGGGAGATTACCGCGCAGAGCGCGAAAGCCCGCTCGACCTCACGGCGACGATCCCCGGATTCCCGTTGCAGCAGGCCAACGTATTCCTGCCCGACGACCTGATCCGCCTCTGGGGCCGGTTGCAGGCGAAAATCCACGCAGGAGGTACCGCTGACCGGCCGAGGCTGGACGGGGGCGTGCACTTCGCACAGACCGAAATCCGCGTACCGATGATCGGCACGTCGTTCCGGTTGTCGTCCGACACGATCCGCATTGACGACAGCCGCGTCATATTCGACAACTACACGCTCCTCGCCCCGAACAGCAAGCCGCTGACGATCGTCGGCGAGGTCGACCTCGCCGACTTCAGCCGCATGACGGCCGACCTCGCGCTCCGGGCGTCGGATTTCCAGGCAGTCGACGTAGCCCGGAAGGAGGGTACTGCCGTCTACGGAAAGGCCTACCTCGACCTGGATGCGACGGCCAAAGGCCCCCTGGACGAACTCGTCGTCCGCGGCAACGTAGCCCTGCTGGGCGGCACGGACATCAACTACGTCATGCAGGACTCCCCGATGGACGTGAAGGAACGTCCGCAAAACATCGTGACGTTCGTCTCGTTCCGGGAACTGGATTCCCAGGGACAGGAAGAAACATCGCAGGCAATACGCATCGGAGGCATGGACGTGCTGGTGAATGTCGACATCAATAACGACGTACAGGCGGCCGTAGACCTTTCGGCGGACGGCAACAACCGGATCGACCTGAAGGGAGGCGGCAACCTGACCTATACCATGAATCCGCTGGGCGACGTCCGCCTGTCGGGGAAATACGTGCTTTCGGGCGGAAGCGTACGCTACAATCCGCCCGTCATCTCCCAAAAAATCTTCAAGATCACGCCGGACAGCTATGTCGAATGGATAGGGAACATCGCCGACCCGGCTTTCAACATCACGGCCGTGGAGACCGTACGTGCCAATGTCTCCTCGGACGGGCAGGACAACCGTACGGTGAATTTCGATATCTCCATCAACATCCGCAATTCGCTCGACAACCTGGAGGTCAGCTTCGGACTTTCTGCCCCCGAAGACCTCACCATGCAGAACCAGTTGAATTCGCTCACGGCCGAGCAACGCGCCAACCAGGCTATGAACCTGCTGATATACAACACCTACACGGGCCCCGGAACCACGGCGAAGGTCAGCTCCGAGAACCCGCTCAACTCGTTTATCCAGAAGGAGCTGAACCAGTGGGCACAGAACAACCTGAAGGGCGTAGACCTGAGCTTCGGCATCAATTCCTACGGCGAGGACGACCCCAACGGCCAGCGCACCGACTACTCCTACCGGTTGTCCAAAAACCTGTTCAGCAACCGCGTGCGCGCCGTCATCGGAGGCAAGTTCAGCACGGACGCCGACCCGTCGCAGAACCTCAAGGAGAACCTGATCGACGATATTTCGCTGGAATACATGCTGACCAAGCGCGACAACATGTACCTGAAAGTATTCCGCCATACCGGGTACGAAAGCATCCTCGAAGGCGAAATCACCGAAACGGGCGTGGGCTTCGTGATCCGGAAAAAACTGCTGAGGCTGGGCGACCTGTTCAAGTCGACGAAACCCAAAGCGAAAAAACAGAAACGAGATGAGGCCGGCACACATTAGAAATACCTGCATCCTGGTTTGCGCCGTGCTGTCGGTAGCGGCCTGCTCCACCACCCGCCGGTTGGGGTCGGACGAGGTGTTGTATACGGGCGTGAAGAAAATCCGGATCGAACCCGACTCGGGCGTCGTGCTCTCCGCCGCAGCCGAATCGGCCGTGAAGGAACCGCTGTCGGTCGCCCCGAACAACCCGCTTTACAGCCCCTATATCCGCACCCCGCTGCCGATCGGGCTGTGGGCCTACAACTACCTCTACACGCCCAGGCAAAAGGGATTCAAATACTGGTTATTCAAACGGCTGGCCAAACAGCCCGTGCTGATCTCGAAGGTACAGCCCCGGCTCCGGACGAAGGTCGCGGAACAGGTGCTCGAAAATTACGGCTATTTCGGCTCGCACGCCGCAGACTCCCTGCTCTACCGCAAACACGGGCGGAAGGCAAAGGTGTACTATACGCTCGGCATAGCGCCGCCCTGGCACTATTCGAAGATCGCCTACCCGGAGGTGGACAGCGGCATGGAGCATCTCATGGACAGCCTCCGGGCCACGTCCCTGCTCCGCGTGGGGGCGCAGTACAACATGGACAGCCTCACGCTCGAACGCAAACGAATCTCCCAGCTGCTGCGCAACAGGGGATATTACTATTTCCGTCCCGAATACCTGGAATACCTGGCCGATACGACCTCCGGTCTGCGGCAGGTCGACCTGCGCCTGAACCTCAAGCCCAACCTGCCGGAGGTGGCGCTCAAGCCCTACCGGGTGGGCGGCATCACAGTGCGACTGACGAACATCAAACCCGGCCCGACGGACACGCTCCGCCTGCCCAATGCGACGGTCATCGCCCAGAAGCCGGTGAAAATCCGCCCCAGGATCCTGTCCAGGGCCCTCACGCTCCGAAGCGGGCAGCTCTTCACGGTAGATGCCCAGAACCGCACGCAGACCGACCTCAACAAGCTGGGCATTTTCCGTTCCGTCAACCTGAGCGTCACGCCGCTCGACTCGCTGCGGGGCTCCGACACGCTGGACGTCGCCATCGACGCGCAGTTCGACTATCCGCTGGAAGCCGCCCTGGAAACGGACGTAACCTCGAAGTCGAACAGCTTCATCGGCCCCGGCATCACCTTCAAGGTCAGCAACAACAACCTGTTCCGGGGCGGCGAAGTCCTCGCCCTGAAACTGAACGGCTCGTACGAATGGCAGACGGGCAACAAAAACTCCGGCGGCCGCTCCTCACGGCTCAACTCCTATGAACTGGGACTGAATGCGAACCTCAGCATTCCGCGGCTGTTGCTGCCGTCGTTCATCACACGCAGGCTGAAATACCCCGGGAGCACGACGTTCCAACTCGGGGTCGACCTGATGAACCGCCCCAGCTTCTTCCGGCTGATCGCGTTCAGCGGCTCGGCGGGATACAATTTCCAGACCTCGCCTTACAGCCGCCATTCGCTGACCGTATTCAAACTCACCTACAACAAGCTGCTGCACACGACCGAAGCCTTCGACAAGACGATGGACGAGAACCCGGCCATCGCCATGAGTTTCCGCAACCAGTTCGTACCGTCGATCAACTATACCTATACGTTCGACAAGACCTACGGCAGCACCGGCAACCGCCGCTTCTACTGGCAGAACAGCGTCACCTCGGCCGGGAACCTCCTCTCGGGCATCCTGAGCCTGTTCGGCGAAAAACAGCCCCAGCATCTGTTCGGAAACCGCTTTTCGCAGTTTGTCAAGGAGGTGAGCGAAGTGAAGTTCTACCACCGCATCGGGCGCCGGAACAACTGGCTGGCGACGCGGCTGCTCGTCGGCGTGGGATATGCCTACGGGAATTCCGAGGTGATGCCGTACAGCGAACAGTTCTACATCGGGGGCGCCAACAGCATCCGCGCCTTCACGATCCGGTCGCTCGGGCCGGGCAGCTACCGTCCCCCGGCCAACGACCGCAACGGCTATCTCGACCAGACGGGCGACTTCAAGCTGGAGGCCAACGTCGAATACCGCTTCGGCATCATGGGACGCCTGAACGGCGCCGTTTTCCTCGACGCCGGGAATATCTGGCTGCTGAAAAAAGACCCCAAACGCCCCGGTGCGGAACTGAAATGGAAAGGACTGCTCAACGAAATCGCGCTGGGCACCGGATTCGGGTTGCGTTACGACATCAGCTACCTGGTCATCCGTGCCGACCTCGGAATCGGCATCCACACCCCCTACCCCAATCCCGACAAGACGGGGTATTACAACATCTCCAGCTTCAAGGACGGGCTCGGGTTCCACCTGGCGATCGGCTATCCGTTCTGAGGGGAGGGGACAGGTCACCCCTCTACGAATACGAACAGGCCGGCTGGTAATACCAGCCGGCCTGTTCCATATCTGTCCTTCTTTCTGTCGGGAACGGATTTCCCGCCGCATGGACACCGAATCAGAAGACGAACTTTTCGAGTTTCATCTCGCCGAGCTGGTGCAGGCGCGGTACGAGGGTCGTGAAATGCGACGCCTGCTCATGCGCGGCCAGCGCCTTGGCGTCGCTCCACGTCTCGCAGATCATCAGCACGTCATTGCGCGTAGTGCTTTCGAACAGGTCATAGGCCACGCAGCCTTCGTCCTTGAGCGAAGCCGCCACCAGTTCCCTGGCCGTATTTACCACTTCCTCGCGGTTGGAATCCGTCGTACGGATAAAAACATTCAATCGTATCATTTCGTTCTATTTAATTAAGTTTAAAAGGCTTTCACGGCCTCGACGGCCGCATCGTAATCGGGTTCCTCGGTAATTTCGGGCACGAGCTGGGTGTAGACCACCTTCCCCGCCTTGTCGATCACCACCACGGCACGGGCGAGCAACCCAGCCAGCGGGCCGTCGGCCATCAGCACGCCATAGGCGCCGGCAAAACCCGCAGCACGGAAATCCGACGCGGGAACGACGTTGGCGATACCCTCGGTCGTACAGAACCGGGACTGCGCGAAAGGCAGGTCTTTCGACACGGCCACGACGACCGTGTCGGGCAGCGAAGATGCCAGCTTATTGAATTTTCGCACCGAAGTCGCACAGACGCCCGTATCGAGGCTGGGAAATATGTTCAGCACGACGCGCTTGCCTTTCAGGTCACTGAGTTTCAGCGGGGAGAGATCCCCCTTTACCAATTCGAAATCGGGAGCCTGGGCGCCGGCCCGGATGAATTCGCCGTCGATATGCACGGGCGTGCCCTTGAATTTTGTCGTTGTCATCGTCTTTTTATTTTTCTGTCGTTTCATAAAACGTAAAACCGGCAGGTTTATTGTCCGGCAGGCGACATGCCGCCAACGGAAACCGTGCACGGATGTCGCACCACAAATTTAATTCCTTTTCGGGAAGATTCCAACGGCTATTTCATATTCTTTTCAGGTTTACCGCCCAACTTTGCAGCGACTTAACCGGGTAAGAGCATATTTTTTGTATTTTTGCCCGAACCCGGCCGAAACAAAACGAAACAAACAGACAGACAGACAGACAGACAAGACCGACATGAAAAAGACACTCCTTCTGCTCATGCTGACGTGCAGCTGCGCAATCGCTGCAGCACAGGAACGCTCGCCACTGAGGCAAACCGAATTCATCTCCGCCGATTCGCTCGAAGACGAACACGAACTGTTGGAGCGCGTACGCAACATGCCCAACCTCGAAGTCGGCAAGGGCATCACGTTCCGCCCCAAAAGCAACTGGTTCTCGCTGACGATGCGCTTCCGGATGCAGAACATGGTGGGACTCTCGTTCGACAAGGATTTCACGCTCACCAAGACCGATGCGCAGGTCAAGCGCCTGCGCCTGCGCTTCGACGGGTACATCTATTCCCCGAAACTGGTCTATTCGGTTCAGCTGGGATTCACCTCCTACGACACGGAACCGCTGCCCAACGGCAATATGAACATTGTGCGCGACGCAATCGTCTACTACGTCCCCAGCCCCAAGTGGAACATCGGGTTCGGGCAGACCAAGATCAAGGCCAACCGGGCGCGCATTAACTCTTCGAGCGCCCTGCAATTCGTCGACCGCAGCATCGTCAACAGCGAGTTCAACCTCGACCGCGATTTCGGGTTCTTCGGCGAATACAACATGCGCGGGGGCGAGGGCTTCAACCTCTCGGCCAAAGGTTCGGTGACGCTGGGCGAAGGCCGCAACTGGGGCAGTTCGTCCAACGGCGGGCTCGCCTACACGGGACGTCTGGAGCTCTACCCGCTGGGGCGGTTCAAGTCGAAAGGCGACGTGATGGAGGGAGATTTCGAAGGCGAGGAGCAGGTCAAGATACTCGTGGCCGGAGCCTACTCCTACAACCACAAGGCATCGCGCCTGAAAGGCCAGCGCGGCGCCGTCATGCCGGACGACGCGACCCGCAACATCGGCTCCTATTTTGCGGATTTCATCCTCAAGTACCGGGGATTCGCATTCTATACCGATTTCATGGGACGCAGCTGCGACCGACCGCTGTTCGACCCCCAGAGCAATGCCTTCGTATACAGCGGGCAGGGGCTCAACATACAGACCAGCTACCTGTTCGACAAGAAATGGGAGGTCGCCCTGCGTAATTCGACGCTCTTCCCCGAGCACGAAGTACAACCCTTTGCGGGGTACAAACGCTGGAACCAGACGACCGTAGGCGTCACCCGTTACATCATCGGCCACAGCCTTAAGGTACAGGCAGACATGTCGTACAACCACCGCAGCGAATCGTTTGACCCCGATTACAACCGCTGGGAGATCCGCTTCCAGCTGGAGCTGGGGCTCTGACCCGGCAACAGGAAAATACGAAAACTCCCGGCTATTGCCGGGAGTTTCTGTTTCGGGACAGGAACCCCGTTACAGGATTTTCAGCGCGATCCGCGCGCACGCCTCGGCATCGGCCAGGGCATGGTGGTGGTTGGCAAGGTCGAAACCGCACGCCGCCGACACGGTATGGAGCTGGTGGTTGGGCAGGCTGCTGCCGAACGTCCTGCGCGAGGCACGGCACGTACAATAGAACCGGTAGCCGGGATAAGGCATCCCGTACAACTCGAACACGGCGCGCAGGCACCCCTCGTCGAAGGGCGAGTTGTGCGCCACGAGCGGCAGCCCCTCGATACGGGGCGCAATCTGCTTCCACACGTCGGCGAAATCGGGCGCCTGGGCCGTATCCTCGTAGCTGAGGCCGTGGATGGCCGTGGTGAAACGGCTGTAAAAATTAGGACGCGGGCGGATCAGGCTGTAAAGCGTGTCGACCACCTCGCCGCCACGCACCACGACGACGCCCACCGAGCAAACGCTCGTACGCCGGCCGTTGGCCGTCTCGAAATCTATGGCTGCAAAATCTTTCATCGGTCAGGAGTGAATATCCTTCGCAAAGATACGGATTTTAACGCTTCCCGGTATCGCCGGCAACGAAAAAACGGCCGCCTTTCCGAGGGCGGCCGTCGTTTCTGCCGGAGCGGGTTATTCGGTATACTCGTCGTCCGACGTGTCGGGCGTAACCCACGAGTCGGCCGGGGTCAGCTCCTCGACCTCCGCCTCCGTAAGGAAGGCGTCTTTGTCGAACATGATGTCGTCGAAATAGTTGACCGTGCACTGGTAAGCGCCGTAGCTGTATGTCCAGTCCTTGGAGTAGATGCCGAAGATGGCCATGATATCGCCTTTCGCGCCGTCGCGGACGACGGGATACTGGGCGAAACGCGAATAACCGCTCGTGCGCACCGTATAGACACCCTTCTTGTTGGTCGTCGAAGGCAGGGAGCTGTCATAGGTGAAAAGCACCGAACCGTAGAGGTTCGTACCGTCGTTGCTAAATGCCCAGCGGTACCAGACCTTGTTCATCACCGGACGGATGTCGGTATACATCCACGCGGGATAAATGTTCGACCCCACCGTCCCGTAACGACACGTAACGCCGCGCAGGATCACCAGACGCCCGAAATACTGCTGCCCGTTCTGGCCGAAGAAATCGTCGCAGTTGGCCTCGGTGATCTCGAGGATCTCCTTGCCCAGCTCCAGCTGCGTCTCCCCGCCGAGGAATACGCGCTTGCGGATCTCCGTCGGATCTTCGATGTTCGAGTTGGCATAGAACTTATGTTCGCCCACCTTGTTGTAGGAATCGGTAGGCCCCTCGCCCAGCGACAGCATCATGCGGTAGTTGCCGATATAGAGGCCCGAGACCTTGACATAGACCCAGTTCGAGGGGATCGTACCCGTGGCCTTGTCGAAACGCCCCATCGGATAGGTAAAATAGAGCCCCGTAGTGAGCTTCACCTCAATGGCACCCGAATCGTCCACCAGGTAGAGCGACTTGTAGACGTTGCCCTCCTCGTCGCTCGACTGCACCTTGCCCTTGATGTAGTAATCCAGCCCGTCGGACGACTGGCCGATCTGTACATACTTCGTATCGCCCCAGCTCGAGTTGCTGCCCGTACCACCGAGCGACTTGTGCTCATCGAGGAACATCTGTTTCACATCGGCGATGGAGATATGCTTCATCCCCGCGAAATCCTCGTCGGTATAGACTTTGGCGGGCTTCGGCGCATCGAAATCATTATAGCACCCCGTAACCGCAAACATCACGGCCAGCACGGCACATAACTGAAATATCTTTTTCATAATCGTCATATCGTATTAGAAGCGGAAATATACATTCAGGTAATAGGTCGTCCCCAGCAGGTAAAAGTACTTCGAATCGAACGGTACGTAGTACTGGATCGGCTGGGCGGCCGCACCCTCCTTGTTCACATAGGTACGGCGCGAAAGGCGCATCTGTTCGTAACCGCCCGTGCGGATCGTCTGGTCGTTGAGGATATTCTTCACCTCGAGGCTGAAGCCCAGCTGGTAGATGCGGTGGATGTACCAGTTCTTGCCGACGCTCAGGTTGAGTGTATAGGCCGAGTCGAATTTCTCCTGCTCGCGCAGGTTCATCAGCGCCGTGTATTTCACGGCGCCGGGAAGCTGTGCCGCCTCGTCGGGGCGCAGTACCGTGGCATAAGCGGCACGGGTACGGCGCGCGGGGTTCATCGAGAGGTAGATACGGTCGTAGTAGTTGAAATCGACCGAGGCGAACCAGTTGCGCGGGCCGCGGTAGCTCAGACCGAGGTTGAGCGCCGTCTGGGGCGTGCTTTCGACGTAGAGGTCGTCCCAGAGCACCTTGTCGCCGCGGAGCACCTCCTCGCTGTTGTCGCGCGTCTGCGTGAAGTTGGCGTCCGACGTATAGCGGTAGTCGCCCAGGCTCAGGGCACCGTTGAACGAGATGCCGCCCCAGATGGGAACCACGACGCCCACTTCGAGGCCGTAGTAACGCTTGTCGATGCCGCTCATGGCAAAGTTGGTGAACGACGACTGCGTATCGTCATAGTACGAGATAACCTTCGACTGGTCGGCGACCGAGGTATAGTAACCCGAAACGCGCGCCGTGATCCACGGCAGGTTGAGGTTGTAGGACAGGTCTACGCCGAGTACCTTCTCGGAATCGAGGCCCGGCGTAGTCGTATTGCGGGTACGCGCCGAAACGAAAGCGTCGCGGAACTGCGGGGGATTGACCATGTAGGCCACATTGGCGTCGATGGCGTGCGCACCCGAGAAACGGTACGAGAACTCGCCCTTGAGCTTGTAGGTCAGGTAGTCGAGCGTCTTCGATTTGCCGAGCGAGTTGTTCGCGAAGAGGCCCTTGCGCAGCCGGCCGTCGCGCCACATGGCCGTATAGCCGACCTCGCCGCCGAGGCTCATCGTGAAACCGCCGAACGAGGCGTAATACTGCGCCCAGACCTGTGCCTGGCGCAGGTTGGCGTAGTAATCGTAGCTGAACTTATCGCCTTCCCCGACGCGGCGGGCCTCGCCGTGCTTGAGGTAATAATCCAGGTCGTTCTGCGAAAGCAGCGGGTTGTAGTTGCCGTTGTCGCGCAGGGCGAACTTATCCACGTCGAGCCAGTAGTCGGCACCGAGCAGGTCTTTCACCTCGTCGTAGTACTCCGTGCGGTTGACACGCGCCGTCAGGCCTCCGCGCAGCACGGACTGGTTGCGGAACGTATGGGCGATGTTGGCCGCGAAGTTGAAATCGCGCTGGTCGGTATGGCGTTCTTCGATCATGTAGATGCCCGAAGCCCCGGACTTGTTGCGGTTGTAGTTCATGCGGAACATGTTGTCGTAATCCATCTGGCTCTTGCTGGGGTCGGTGATCCACTCACGCATCGAACGCAGCGCAAGGTCGTTGTACGTCCCCAGATCCGAACTCTCGATGCCCTCGGACAACTGGAGGATACGGTTCGTGTAGAAGCTGGGCAGGTAACGGTAGTAGTCGGGGCGCGGGTCGGGGCCGTCCGTCCACGTCAGGGCCGAATAACCGTTCTTGCCGAAGCGGAACGAAGCCGCGGCGGCAAGTTTGGTATTCGACGAAATGTCGAACCCGTAGTTGAGCATCACGATCGGCTCGTGGTAATCGCGCACGCGCGAGTTGCGCAGCTTGCCATCCTGCTTACCCACATTGGGGTTGTAATAGTTGTTACTTAACAGGTCGTAGGCTTCCTGCGTCGACGCCTGCTGCGCTCCGCGCTCGGTCGGTGCGCCCAGGATGGTCAGCGCCAGGTTGTGGCGGTCGCCGCCGAAACGCTTTTCGACCGATGCGAAGTAACCGTAGGCATTGTAGTACACCCCGTCGACATAGGAGTTGCCGCCCTGGCGGGTCGAGAACGAGAAGGCGTACGACCATCCGTTGTCGAGCAGGCCCGAAGCGTAGGAAACCATCGCGCGGAAGCGGTACATCGAGTTGCCGTTCACGACGCTGGCACGGAAGCCCTTGCGCATCTGCGAAGCGCGCGCATTGACATTGGTCGTGCCGCCGATGCCGTCGATGCCGTAGCCCGACGAGCGCAGCCCGGCGGTATTCTCCTGGTTACGCGTGGCGTCGTTCAGGCCGCTCCACAACGACCAGGGGCCATAGCCCGTCATGGCGTCGTTGAACCGGATGCCGTTCAGGTAGATGCTCGAATACTGCGAGTCGTAACCGCGCACGTTGAAACGCATCTCGCTGAATTTATACGAGGCGATGTTGTTGAAGACATCCTTCGACGACGAAAGCGACGAAGGCAGCGACTGCCCGTCGGCCGCCGTATCGGAGTCGAACTCCGCGAACACGGCGTCGTCGATGACATACTGCACATCGGGGGCCATCACCACCGAATTGAGGTTCTTGACCATCTTGTCGACACGGATCGCCAGGTCGAGGTTCTCGAACTCGGGGGCTTCGAATTTCAACTGGTATTCCCCTTTGGGCAGCTGGTCGATATTGAAATTACCGTGGTTGTCGGTCATGACGGTGACGCCGAGCGGTTCGACAACCACCTTGACATTGCTCAGTGCGACACGGCCGTCACGCGAGACGACCTTGCCTTTGACGCCTCCGTCCTGGGCATACGCCCCGGCACAGGCCAGCGTGAGCAGGATAACAAGTAAAGCTCTGATCTTCATAATTACTTTGTTGGGTTATTTACCGATGTAAATGAATACGGGAAGGTGGTCGCTGTATCCCCCCTGGAAATTGTTGCCCACGAACGTACGCAGCGGGTAGCCCTTGTACTGGCCTTCCTGCTGGAACAGATAGGGGGCACGGAAAATATTGCCGTAATATTTCCCCTTGGGGGCACGCTCCAGCTTGAGCGAACCCGTCGAGCCGGTAGCGAGGTTCTCCGACACGACGATATTGTCGAACAGGTTCCACTGGTCGCGGTAGGCAAGCGAACCGATGCCCGCCTTCAGCATGTCGATAAAGGGATTGTAGTATCCGCCCGGTTGGAGCTTGCGGATGTTGCCTTCGGCGCCGAGCACCTCGGTGATGCTCTTGTCGGTGGCGTCGTCGTTGAAGTCACCCATCATCACGACCTTGGTCGCGGGGTTGATCGCCAGCACCGAGTCGGCGGCATGGCGCATGATCTCGGCGGCGCGCTCGCGCTTGGGTGCCGAAGCCTCCTTGCCGCCCAGGCGCGAAGGCCAGTGGGCCACCATGAAATAGAACGGTTCCCCGTCGATCGTCCCCCACATCGTCACCACGTCGCGCGTGCGGAAATTCGGCAGGCTCTCCATCGTAAACGGGATCGGGGCGCTGCCTTCGAGCTTGAACACGTCGGGACGGTAGTAGAACGCCACGTCCACGCCGCGGGCATCGGGCGAATCGTAGTGCACGATGCGGTAATTGGCCGGGGCGAGTTTGGGCGTAGCGATCACGTCTTCCATGACATTGCGGTTCTCGATCTCCGAAACACCGATCACCACCGGGTAGTCCTTGTTGATAGCGGCGATGTCGAACAACACGCGCGAAAGGTTATTGATCTTTTTGGTGTACTTGGGCGTATTCCACTTCTTGGGCCCCTCGGGCGTAAACTCCTCGTCGTAAATCTCCGGGTTGCGGATCGTATCGAAGAGGTTTTCGAAGTTGTAGAAAACGACCTTGTAGGGTTTCTGGGCGAAGCAGGCGACGATCAGCGCTGCGAAAAGCCCGGTAAAAAGCAGTTTCTTCATATTGTTCAGATTAATTTATACCCCAGTCCGAGGGATTGTTCTGTGCCTTCACGTCGGCGGCAATGGCCTCGTCGAGCATCGTAAAGAATTTATAACCCGTTTTCTCTTCGATGTCGGCGACGCTCGTGATATATTGTTTTATATTCCCGGTCGTGGTTGAGGAATTTTCAGCCCAATAACCGATTGCCGCCAATTGCGATGCATCGGTAATCTGGTCGATCCGCTTCCCCGTCCTGCCGCTTTTGGTACGTAGCAGCACCTTCCAGCAATACTGTGGAATCGCGACCCGATTCCCCTCTTTATCCGTCGTATATCCCTGTACCCCATAAGTTCCCGTAACATTGTACAAGGTATCGGGATATGAAATATATTTCAGGGTAAGATCTTCCAAATCCCCCCACGACCCGCTATTAAAATCAGGATCCTGAGGCATAATATTGGTCGAATAGAACGTCTGCTCATTCAATAGCGAAGAATAGCTGACATAACGATGGTAGGACATACACTGATGCCCGCGGATAGGCCGCCCATTATATGAACCGCGGCTCAAATCGACCTGAAATTCCTCCGGCACTTCAGGATCGTATTTCCATGCATTAGAACGCTCATATTTTCCAACCCGGTAACAGGAATGGATCGGATAGGCGACCCAGTTGGCGATACGTTTCTTCGTGTCGTAGCAAATCGTAAAGTTACGTGCCGTCACGGTCGAAGAGAGCGGCGCATAATGTGTTACGTAACGGTAGTCGGGAGCTTCGACATAGGCGGGCAATTCCGCCCACGCATGATCCATCGATGCCGGAACCGAGTAGTCCGCCTGGTCGATCGTCAACGTGAATTCGTGTCCGCCGTCGAAAACGACATCGACCGCAGCCCGGCGCGAAGCGCCCGTTTCGTTTTTGTCCAGGTAGAGGTAAATGACCTCGCTTGCGGCGACCAGCTGCGCCGATTTGGTCGTGGCTTGCGTCCTGCGCGACGTCCAGCACCAACTGCCGCCTTCGGTCACGGTGACGGTATAAGCCGTACCCACGGGCCCCGTCAGCACGAGCCGAGGGTCGGTCGCATAACCTTTGGCCGCGAGCGTGGCCGTCTCCGTATCGAGGAACAGCGCGGAAATATTCGCCGGGGTGGTGTCGTCGGAGGAAGCGCACCGCCCGAAAACCAGCAGGAGCGCCCCGAGCACCATAGCCCGCCCGAAAAGTTTCAATAACCCGTTTATCAAAATCATGTGGGAATTTGCAGATAAAAATTTCAGGTAGAAAAACCGACAATCATCCCCGGCGGAAGCCAATCCGCCGGGGATGGATTATCGGAATCAGAGAGTTGCTATTCGCTCAATTCATAAAGGGCGACACCGGAATACTTCACGCCATCGGCGTTCGACGAAGCATATGGGCCGAAACGATTACTTGTAGAACCGTCTTCAATCTGGTACAGCAATTGACGTTTTGTCTTCTCCGTAGAGGTTGCTACATCCATAATTGCAAACCAATTCTTGTCATTATCATAAGTGATCGTCCAAGTCTTCGACGAAGTATCGGCCAGTTTAAAATTGGTACCAGAGTTGTGTTCAATATATTTACCGGCACTATTCTTAATCACATAGGCATCGCCATTGGCTTCGATTGTCACAGCATAGGCATCATTTGCCTCATTCGATTCGATCTTACCACCCGAAACCGTGATATCGACACCAGTGAACTTACTCGAAGTCATCGCAGCTGCAGCGGGCATCACAACATATTTCGAATTGACTTCAGCCACGACTAAATACTTCTTACCCGCTGCTATCGCATTGACTCGCGTATATCCGCTACCGCCCGGTACGGATTTCCCGGCCTGCGAAATCGCAACGGTCTTGGTATCCACAGCGGCACCGGCCTTCATCAGTTTGATGGTCAGCGTGGCGGTGATAGCCTGCTCCGTCGTGTTTTCCTTGGGCGTCACGGTTACGAACATCCCCTTTACGGAGGTCGTGAACTGCTCCGATTTATCCGTAGCGGCTTCGATCGTGCAGCCGTCGGCATTGGCAGCCGTGACCGTCACGGTCTTGGCATTGTCCGTCGCCGCGAAAGAAAGCGACGTCGGGTCGAGCTTGGTAATCGCCGGGTCGGTCGAAGGCTCGCCCATGAAAGCGGCCACATCCTCGGGACGCTGCGGACAAACCTGCGCGGCATTGCTGTTCACCGAAGCGTAACCGGTAATATCCCCGCTGGAACCTGCCACGAACTGCGTCCCTACGAGCCCGGGCATGGCCTTCTGCACGAATACCGTCATGTTACCGGCCGAGGTCGTAAACGTATGCTTTCCGAAAGCTTCGTTCGTAGTCCAGTCGGCAGCCGTAGCAGGGGCGGTCACACCCTTGACCGTCACGACCATACCCTGGTATTCGGCCAGCTTAGCGGGATCGGCCACGACAGGCGTGATGGTCTCGGTACCGATCTTTTCGATCTCGACCCAATCGGCACCCTTGCTGCCGGTAACCTCGTACAGGCCGTTGTAACTAACGATACGCGCTTCGCCCTTTTTCAGCGTCACCTTCACCTTGTCACCCTTGACAAACGTAAAGCCATCGTCATAGGGATCGGTATACTTACCGCTGCCGTAGAGCGTGATACCGTTCTTGGCGGTAGTCGCCCCCGGGGTCATCACCTGAAGGTTCTGGCCGTTGAAGTTCCCGCCTTCCTTGTCGGTTACGACGACGGCCTCGAAATAACGGTCGTTATTCGTATCGAGGGCTACCTGCGACGTCGTAAGTTTGGCGATGATCTCGGGAATCGTGATAACCACAGCCTCGCCCGGGGTCGGGGGAGTTACGTTGCCCAGGTCGACCTCCGTACCACCGATGCCCTCGAAAAGTTTCACGTCGTCGACACGGTGCGCGGATGAAAGATCGGAAATGAAACGGATATAAAGTTCAGAGGGAACCTCTTTCAGCGTAAAGTTGGCCGTTGCCAAAGCCCAGGTGCCGTAGTTGGAATGTTCGTCGGCCTCGACAGGGCGGTCATAGGCGATTTCCGCCCAGTTTTCGCCGTCCTTGCTCAGGTATACATGGAATTCCGAGGTTACGAACGCATTATCCTCAGCGCCAAAGAGGCTTTTATACGAACCGAACGTCAGGCAAAGGTTTTTCTGAGCAGGATCGAGTGCAATCTTGTGGATCTCGAACTCGGCACCGGCACGGAACAGCATGTTGTTGACGCCGGATGCATCGTCCTTGTATTTCGAATAGTTGCCGTTGGAAGCGGAATTCGCACGAACAGATATACTGTTGGCCACATAAGTCACATTATCGGCACCCGTACCGGTCTGGTTCTTCCAGCCCTCGAACTGGTCGGCAAAAGGCCAGCCGCTGCTGCCTTCCGTAGCCTGCTCCTTATCGAAATCGTTAGCATAGATAGGATCGCCCGTGGGGGGGGGTGTAACCCCGCTGCCGTACTGTTTTACGGCTACGGACGACTCGGCCTGACCCCATTTGCCGAATTCGGGGTGGATAAGCGTGAAGGAGATCTTACCTTCGCGCAGGTTCGTACCGGCGGGCAGCTCGGAAACCGTAACGGAGATCGTTCCGTTGCCTTTGCCGCTCATCGGGGAAATAGTAGCCCAATCCAGGTTACTTGCAGTAACCGTCCATTCGCAGTTCGCCGTGATAGCTACGGTCTGCGTCGTCGCCGTTTCATCGGTGAAATCGAGCGCCGTCGGATCCGCCGTCAACTTCGGCGTCAGCGACTTGTCATCGTCGTCGGAGCATCCCGTAAATGCCGTGGCAGCCACAAGGAAAAATGCACCGAAGACCAACCTAAAAAGATGTTTACTCATAAAAATAGTTTTAATTAGGTGATTATAAACTAATATCCGTTTGCAAAAATAACTTACGATTCTTCCGTTTTTTAAAGGGGAAACTATTACAAAGATAACTTTTATTTCAAAAATACAAAAGGATTTCGGCATATATTTACTGTTAAGGTTCCGTTACATAGCAAAAAAACGTTCCATGCTGCCTCGGAAAGGACAACCCGTGCGGCATACAGCCTCGCCAGCACCCAAATCAAGGCATCGGCGGAGGCTTCCGTCCGGAACCGGTACCCCCCCCCGGCACACCTTCGGCCAGGCAAAAAAAATTCCGCCCCGGAAACCGGGACGGGCGAAGTTTCAAGGCTGGTTGGCGGATTGCATCGGCAGGAGTCATAAACCGGCATCGTTTCCGATGCTGCAAAATTACCCTACGGCTATTTCATCGTTGCGACAGTCCCGTTACAATCCCGGGAATATGGCATTGCACGCACGTTGCAGCAGCCGGCAAAGCCGCTCGGCCACACCACCCGGCCACAAAAGCAGCCTGCCCGGACTGTAAACGTCCGGGCAGGCCATGCCGAATAACGGGTTCGGCAACGATTGCAATACGGCGGCGGCCTGCCTCACACAGCGGCCGCGCAGGGATCACGCCCTATTCCCACTCGATGGTTGCAGGCGGTTTCGAGGAGATGTCGTAGACGACGCGGTTGACCCCTTTGACTTTATTGATGATGTCGTTCGACACATTGGCAAGGAACTCATAGGGCAGGTGCACCCAGTCGGCGGTCATGCCGTCGGTCGAGGTCACGGCACGCAGTGCGACGCAGCTCTCGTAGGTTCGCTCGTCGCCCATCACGCCGACGCTCTTCACGGGGAGCAGGATAGCCCCCGCCTGCCACACCTTGTCGTAAAGCCCGGCATCGCGCAGGGCGTCGATGTAGATTTTGTCCACGTCCTGCAGGATTCCGACCTTTTCGGGCGTAATGTCGCCCAAGATACGGATCGCAAGGCCGGGCCCCGGGAAGGGATGGCGCCCGATCAGCTGCTCGGAGATCCCGAGCGAACGGCCGACGCGGCGCACCTCGTCCTTGAAGAGCAGGCGCAGCGGTTCGACGATCCCGAGGTGCATCTTCTCGGGCAGCCCGCCGACGTTGTGGTGCGACTTGATCGTCGCCGAGGGGCCGTTGACCGACACCGACTCGATCACGTCGGGATAGATTGTCCCCTGCGCCAGCCAGCGCACGTCCTCGATCCGGATCGCCTCGTCGTTGAACACCTCGACGAAATCGCGGCCGATGATCTTGCGCTTGGTCTCGGGATCGCTCACGCCGGCCAGGTCACCCAGGAACTTGTCGCCGGCCTTCACGCCCTTGACGTTCAAGCCCATGTTCTTATACGACTCGAGCACGTCCTCGAATTCGTTCTTGCGCAGCAGGCCCGAATCCACGAAGATGCAGTAGAGGTTCTTGCCGATGGCCCTGTGCAGCAGCACGGCGGCCACCGACGAGTCGACGCCGCCCGAAAGCCCGAGCACGACCTTGTCGTCGCCCAGTTTCTCCTGCAACTCGCGCACGGTGGCCTCTACGAAACTCTCCGACGTCCACTCCTGCCTGCAGCCGCAGATACCCACGACGAAATTCTTCAGCAGGTGCGTGCCGTCGGTCGAATGGTAAACCTCGGGGTGGAACTGGATGCCCCAGGTCTGCTCGCCCTCGATGCGGAACGCAGCCACGCGCACCTCCTCGGTGCTGGCCACGACCTTGTAGTCAGCCAGCACCGACGTGATCGTATCGCCGTGCGACATCCACACCTGCGTGGTCGCAGGCAGGCCGTGCATCAGCGGATCACCGGCATCGCCCACCGTAAGCATCGCACGGCCGTACTCGCGGCTGGGCGCAGGCTGCACCTCGCCGCCGAAGGCCGATGCGAGGAACTGCGCGCCGTAGCAGACACCCAGCAGGGGCAGTTTACCCTTGATGGCCGAAAGGTCGGGGGCAGGGGCATGCTCGTCCCTCACGGAGAAGGGACTGCCCGAGAGGATCACGCCCCGCACCGAAGCATCCGGCACCGGAATCTTGTTGAAGGGGTGGATCTCGCAATAGACATTCAGTTCGCGTACGCGCCGTGCGATGAGCTGCGTATACTGCGACCCGAAGTCGAGAATCAGGATTTTTTCCATAATATAACGTAAGTCCGACGAATCTGGGTTCATCAATTTCGGAAGGTTTACAAGCCATGAAACTCGCCGGACTCACTCTACGGCGTCTCCGACGCCGGTTTCAGGCCTAAAATTCCTCCGGGCCTTCTCGTTGCCAAGGAAGACCTCGAATCCTTATTATTTTCTTTTTACCGGACGGTTGTAGCTTCCCGAAAGGCGCATCTCCGCGGCGAAAGCCTCGTTCCCGACTTCGCGGATGCGTACTATGCAACCGCGACGGTCTGAGCGAAAAACGACCTGGAAAACCCCGGCGATGAAATTATTGAACTTTCCGCAGGCATCCAGCGGCATCAGCGTGCATTCGGCGCAACTCTGCCAGCCGTTCTCCCGGCAGCAGGAACGAACCTTGCACCACACGGCCTTTTCGTTATCGCGGCACCCCGGACAACTCCCTTTCCGGAATTTCCGGCATGAACCGCAAAAAAGCCCGCAGGCCGCAATCCCGGGATCGGAACTATTCACCGCGGGAATAATTGGGCGTTTCACTCGTGATGGTCACGTCGTGCGGGTGGTTCTCCGTAACGCCGTTCGAGGTGATGCGGATGAACTGCGCACGCTGCAAAGCCGCGATGTCCCTGGCACCGCAATAACCCATGCCCGAACGGATGCCGCCGATAAGCTGGAAGACAGCCTCGCTCAACGTGCCCTTGAAGGGTACGCGCGCCACGATCCCTTCGGGAACGAGCTTATTGATATTGCCCTCGCAGCCCTTCTGGAAATAGCGGTCGGCGGAACCCGCCTTCATGGCGTCGATCGAGCCCATGCCGCGGTAGGTCTTGAACTTACGGCCGTTGTAGATGATCGTCTCGCCGGGAGACTCCTCCGTGCCGGCGAACATCGAGCCGATCATCACGCAGTCGCCGCCCGCAGCCAGCGCCTTAACGATGTCGCCCGAATAACGCAGGCCGCCGTCGGCGATAACCGGAACGCCCGTATCTTTGGCGGCCGACGCCGCGGCATAGATGGCCGACAACTGGGGAACGCCCACGCCCGCGATCACGCGGGTGGTGCAGATCGAGCCGGGGCCGATGCCGACCTTGATGCCGTCGGCGCCGTTCTCGATCAGGAACCGTGCGGCTCCTGCCGTGGCGATATTTCCGACCACCACGTCGAGCGACGGATAGGCAGCCTTGATCTCCTTGAGCTTATTGACGATATTCATCGAATGCCCGTGCGCGGAGTCGAGCACCACGGCATCCACATCCTCCTCGACGAGCGCCTTCACGCGATCCAGCGCATCGGGCGTGATGCCCACGCCGGCTGCGACGCGCAGACGGCCTTTGGCATCCTTGCAGGCGTTGGGATGATCCTGCACCTTCGTGATATCCTTATAAGTAATAAGCCCCACCAGATGGCCTTCGTCGTCGACCACGGGGAGCTTTTCGATCTTGCAGTTGAGCAGCACCTCCGAAGCGTTGGACAATTCGGAGCTATGCGTGGTGATGAGGCGGTCGCCGGGGGTCATCACCTCCTCGATACGGCGCGACATGTCGCGCTGGAACCGCAGGTCGCGGTTGGTGACGATACCGATCAGCTTCCGATCCGCGTCCACGACCGGAATACCCCCGATCTTGTTCTCTTTCATCAGGTTGAGCGCATCGCCGACCGTATGGTCTTTCGAGATGGTCACCGGGTCGTAAATCATGCCGTTCTCGGCCCGCTTCACCCGGCGCACGTGGGCGGCCTGCTCGGCGATGGACATGTTCTTGTGGATCACGCCGATCCCGCCTTCACGAGCCAGCGCAATAGCCATCGGCGCTTCGGTAACGGTGTCCATGGCAGCGGACACAATGGGGATGTTGAGTTTGATATTTCGCGAGAAACGGGTCTGGACACTGACCTCTCGCGGCAACACTTCCGAATAGGCGGGTACAAGCAGCACATCGTCGAACGTAAGTCCTTCGGGCTGAACCCTTTCATTGATAAAAGACATAATGAACGTGGATTTTTGTTGCTCGCAAATGTAGTGATAATTTTCGAAACGGCCTAATATCCGGGGCAACGCGACGATTTTTTTATCAACAATTTATCAAAGCCGCCGGGTGCGGGCAAAATCCGGAGCCCCCGGGACAACGCCCGGCAAGCCCCGCGACGGGTAAATACACACGCCAGCGCCCCGGACAGGAAACCCCTCCGACACCCCGTCCCGGGAAGCCGCCCGCGCAGTCCCGTACAAGCCGGAGGGGACGCCCCGCGCCCGGAATCCCCGGACAGCAATCGGGGGCATCCTCCCGCCGACGACTTCCCGGACAGGAAAAATCCCCGGCCTCAGGGTCGGGGATCGAAATTATTCCGTCACGGCGGCCTGCGCACCCGGCGGGGTCAGTACTGCTCCTGCCCGTTGGGGAAATCGCACGACTTGACGTCCGTGATATACTGCGACACAGCGTCCGACATGACGGTATACAGGTCGGCATAGCGGCGCAGGAAGCGCGGCGAGAAACCCTTGTTGATGCCCAGCATGTCGTGGATCACCAACACCTGCCCGTCGCAGCCTCCGCCGGCGCCGATGCCGATGGTCGGCGCGGAGATTTCGGAGGTGACGCGGGCGGCCAGCGCCGCGGGAATCTTTTCGAGCACGATGCCGAAGCACCCCGCATCACTCAGCAGGTGGGCGTCGCGGACGAGTTTCGCTGCCTCGGCCTCCTCCTTGGCACGCACGCTGTACGTCCCGAACTTATGGATCGACTGCGGCGTCAGCCCCAGGTGCCCCATGACGGGTATTCCGGCCGAAAGGATGCGGTTGACCGATTCGAGGATCTCTTCGCCGCCCTCGATCTTCACGGCATCGGCCTCGGTCTCCTTCATGATGCGGATGGCCGAGTCGAGCGCCACCTTCGAATTGCCCTGGTAGGTTCCGAACGGCAGGTCGACGACAACCAGCGCACGGCTGACGGCACGCACGACCGAACGCGCATGGTAAATCATCATATCGAGGGTAATGGGAAGCGTGGTTTCGTAACCGGCCATCACGTTGGCCGCCGAGTCGCCCACGAGGATCACGTCGATACCCGCAGCGTCGACGATCCTGGCCATCGAATAATCGTACGAGGTCAGCATGGCGATCTTCTCGCCGCGCTGCTTCATCTCCGTCAGACGGTAGGTGGTCACTGCCCTGACAGTACTTTCTACAGACATAGTTTACTACGAACCCGATGGATTATTCAACATTTCATTCGTTCGCAAGGTTCCGGTATGGAATCCATCGGATTCGTATTACGGCGCAAAAACGCCAATTCCATATCGACAATCCCTCCAAACCTCCCTTTGAAAAGGGAGACTTATCAACACCTGTAAACCGGGGTGATAGCGCAAGCCGGGTGCAAAGCCAAATTTATCTGCTTTGCCGGGGCGCAGCTAAACCGAGGTTCAGCGCGGCAAAGTTAACGCTTCGGCCGGATTTGGCAAAAAAAATCCCACAAAACGACACCGCCCGAAACCGAAACGTTGATCGAATGCTTCGTCCCGGCCTGCGGGATCTCGATCGCACCGTGGCACATGTCCACGGCCTGCTGCCCCACGCCCATCACCTCATTGCCGAACACGAGCGCATATTTCACGCCCGGCTCCGCCCGGAAGTCGCCGAGCATCACGGCGCCTTCGACCTGCTCGACGGCATAGACCCGGTAGCCTTCGGCGCGCAGGCGGGCGATGCACTCCTCCGTCGTCTTGTGATAAGTCCACGGCACGGTCAGTTCGGCACCGAGCGCCGTCTTGTGGATGTCGCGGTTGGGCGGCGTCGCGGTGATGCCGCAGAGGGCGATGCGTTCCACGGCGAAAGCATCCCCCGTGCGGAAGAAAGCCCCTACGTTCTGCAACGAACGGACGTTGTCGAGCACCACCGCGACGGGCATTTTCTCCATCGCGGCGAACTCCCCGGCCGAGGGCCGGTTCAGCTCTTCGTTGGTGATTTTACGCATAACGTATGCAAATGAGTGATTTCGGGATCAAAAGTAGTCAAATAATAAATATTTTACCTATTTTTGGGGTCTCAATTCAAAAGAATTATGTCACTCAAAAAAGTCTTGATGCTGTCGTTCGCCGCCCTTGTCGCGGAAGGAAGCCTCAGCGCACAGAATCTGATCGTCGGCGCCGACTTCGCGACCCGCTTCGACAACCGGGAATACGCCAACAACGATTTCAACGAATCGCAGACGCTCTTCAGCGCCCGCTTCACACCCCGCATCGGCGTGGAATGGATGGAGAAAAACCGGCTGATCTTCGGCGTAGACCTCCTGCAGAACTTCGGGCAGCACAACGGCGCCCGCGAACCGTTCCTGAGCGACGTGAAACCGCTGATATATTACCAGTTCAACAGCAAGAACGTACAGGCCAACGCCGGTATCTTCGACCGCAAGGAGCTGCTGGGCGACTATTCGAGGGCGTTCTTCAGCGACTCGACGGCGTTCTACCACAACCGCCTGTCGGGTTTCCTCGGGCATTATAAATCCACCGAGCGCGAGAATACCTATGTAGAAATGGCGATCGACTGGGAAGGCATGTATTCCGAGCAGTCGCGCGAAATGTTCCGCATCATCTCGGCGGGACGCTACACGCTCGAACGGGGCTTCTACTTCGGTTATGCCTTCTCGATGTTCCATTTCGCAGGTTCGAAGCTCAACGAGAACGTCACGGACAACCTGCTGGTAAACCCCTATGCGGGCTGGGGATTCAACGCCTTCTTCGACTTCGACATCAAGGCCGGGTTCCTCTTCGCCCCGCAGCGCGGCCGCAGCGTAGACCACAACTGGAAAAAACCGTGCGGTGCACAGATCGACTTCGTGCTGACCAAGTGGGGCGTGAAACTCGAGAACAACCTCTATCTGGGCGAAAACCTGCAACCCCTGCGCAACATCGCGGTCGGCGAAGACATCCCCATTACCTACGGACAGGACGGACTGTACGCCGGCGAACCGTTCTATGCCACGACGGAGCACATCTACAACCGCACGTGGGTCGGCTACGACCGCCGATTCTTCAAGGGCACGCTGGCCGTCGAGGCGGGCATGGTGTTCCACTACGACGGCACGGGCATGGGCACCCAGCAGGTCGTGAAGCTCTCGGTGGACATCCAGAAGCTGTTCAACATCGGCCCCAAGGCAAAGAAATAAAGCATACAACAAGCGAAACATACACATATGGCAAGCGAAACAAACGAAACACGGGAGAAGTCGCTGAACTTCCTCGAAGAGATCATCGAAGAGTCGATCGCCAAGGGCGAAACGCGCGTCCAGACCCGTTTCCCGCCCGAACCGAACGGCTACCTGCATATCGGACACGCCAAGAGCATCTGCATCAACTTCGGGCTGGCGAAAAAATACGGAGGCAAGTGCAACCTCCGTTTCGACGATACGAACCCCGTCAAGGAGGATGTAGAGTATGTCGATTCGATCAAGCGCGACATCCAGTGGCTCGGGTTCGACTGGGCCGTCGAACGCTATGCGTCGGACTATTTCGACCAGCTCTACGACTGGGCGATCGTACTGATTAAAAAAGGGTTGGCATACGTCGACGACCAGACACAGGAGCAGATCCGCGAAAACCGCGGTACGGTTTCCGTACCGGGCACTCCGTCGCCGTGGCGCGACCGCTCCGTGGAGGAAAACTTCGACCTGTTCGTCCGCATGAAAAACGGCGAATTCCCCGACGGAGCGAAGGTGCTGCGTGCCAAGATCGACATGGCGCACCCCAACATGCTCTTCCGCGACCCGATCATGTACCGCATCATCCATGCCGAGCATCACCGCACGGGCAACAAATGGTGCATCTACCCGATGTACGACTATGCCCACGGGCAGAGCGACTCGATCGAGCAGATCACCCACTCGATCTGCACGCTCGAATTCGACGTGCACCGTCCGCTCTACGACTGGTTCATCCAGGCGCTGGAGATCTACCCTTCGCACCAGTACGAATTCGCCCGGCTGAACCTCACCTACACGATGATGTCGAAGCGCAAGCTGCTCAAACTCGTGCAGGAAGGCGCCGTGATGGGCTGGGACGACCCCCGCATGCCGACGATCTGCGCTTTGCGCCGCAAGGGCTATACCCCGGCCTCGGTGCGGAACTTCGCCGAGATGGTGGGCGTCGCCAAGCGCGACAACGTGATCGACCTGGGCAAACTCGAATACTGCGTGCGCGAAGACCTGAACAAGATCGCAGAGCGCCGCATGGCAGTGCTCAATCCGCTGAAAGTGGTCATCACCAACTACGAGGAAGGCAAGACCGAGCTCTTCACGGCGATCAACAACCCCGAAGACGAATCGGCCGGCACGCGGCAGGTGCCTTTCTCGAAGGTCATCTACATCGAGCGCGACGATTTCATGGAGGAGCCTCCCAAAAAGTTCTTCCGCCTGGCACCCGGCGGCGAGGTGCGCCTGCGCTATTCGTACCTGATCAGGTGCGAGGAGGTCGTCAAGGATGCCGCGGGCAACATCACCGAGCTGCGCTGCACCTACGACCCGATGTCGGGCGGCGGGTCGTCGAGCGACGGCCGCCGCGTAAAGGGCGTCATCCACTGGGTATCGGCCAAAGATGCCGTGGAGGCTGAAATCCGCCTGTTCAACCCGCTCTTCACGAAGGAGAACCCCGACGACGTGGAGGAAGGACAGACCTGGGAGGACAACCTCAACCCCGAATCCATGGTCAAGGTCACGGGCTACCTGGAGCCGTCGCTGCGCGACATACCCATAGGGCAGGCCGTGCAGTTCGAGCGCGTAGGCTACTTCTGCCCCGACACCGACTCGACACCCGAACACCCCGTGTTCAACCGCACGGTGACGCTCAAGGATTCGTGGGCGAAAATCAACAAGTAGGAAAACACCGAATACTGTTTAAAATAAGACCTCCCGGCAAAACCGGGAGGTCTTATTTTAGGTTATTCCGCCGGAAGGCAAATCTCCGTCCTGAGTTTTTCCGCCGGGTCACATCATCCGCCCGAAGGTCTTTCGCCCCAAAAGGTAACGCAAGACTACGGAACCGCGGTAAACCTTCCCGGCGACCGTTCCCCTGCACTGCAGCCGAATCTCCTTCCGCTTGCGCGACAGGCTGCCGTGCCAGCGGAGGAAATCGCGCCAGGCGCGGAATACGGCACGGAAATTATCGCCCCGTCCCTGTGCCAGATACGACAATGCCGCCATCAGGTCGAGCACGGGGCGTACGATGGCCACGACGGCACGCTGTACGGGAGAAGCACACTTGTAGAGCATCGCCAGGTTATTGCGATGGTTGTAGAACACCTTGGTCGGGGAATCGGTCGTCAGCGTCCCGCCGCCGAGGTGGTAGACCGTACTCCCGGGCACGACCCGCACGCGGTAACCCGCGAGCTGCATGCGCCAGCAGAGGTCGATCTCCTCCATGTGGGCGAAGAAATCGTCGTCGAAGCCCCCCAATGCGCGGAACACGTCGGCACGGCAGCAAAAAGCCGCTCCGCTGACCCAGAATACGTCGCGGGCATCGTCGTACTGCCCCTCGTCGGCTTCGACCCGCTTGAGGATACGCCCCCGGCAAAAAGGATAGCCCAGGAAGTCGATAAAGCCCCCGGAAGCCCCTGCGTACTCGAATTTCGTACGGTCGAGCCACGAAACCAGCTTGGGCGAAACGACCGCCACGTCGGGCTCACGCTCCAGAACGCCGAGGATCGGCTCCAGCCATCCCCGGGGTGTCTCGACATCGGAATTGAGCAGCAGGTAATAATCCGCCTCGACCTGCGCCAAAGCGCGGTTGTAACCGCCCGCGAAACCGTAATTCCGGTCGAGGCGCACCACAGCGACGGTCGGGAACTTCTCCGCCAGCACCGCCAGCGACCCGTCCGTCGAACCGTTGTCGGCGACGACGACCCCGACCCCGGCGGGAGCCGCGGCCACGACGCTCGGCAGGAAGCGGCGCAGGTGTTCCGCGCCGTTCCAGTTGAGTATGACGATTTTAACGATTGGCATTCGTGCGTTTGTGTTTCCAGCGGCGGTGCGACCACATCCAGAGCTCGGGATGCTCGCGGATCATGGCTTCCAAACGTCTAACGTAGCGTTCCGTGATTTCGTATTCGGCGACCTCCTCCACACCGTCATAGATCGGTTCGAACGACATCTGGTAACGTCCCCGCTGCAAGCGCTCCATCCGGACGAAATAGACCGGCAGGTTACAGCGCAGTGCCAGTTTCTCGCCGCCGTCGAAGAAGATCGTATCCTGGTTGAGAAAGCGGAACCAATGGCTGTCGGGGCGGCGCGGCGGGTTCTGGTCGGCGATAAGCCCCATCACGAGGTTCTTGCCCTCGATGCCGCGCTCCCGGTTGCGCAGGTAGAAGCGCAGCGAATCCTTCATCGCCACGGTCATCGAATTCTCGTAGTTGCGCAGGCGCTGGTAAAGGCGTTCCATCACTTTGCTGCGCAACGGGTGGTAAACGGCCACGAGCATCTGCGAGCGTTCGTAAAGTCCCCAATAGGAGCAATACTCCCAGCAGCCGAAATGGGCCGTCATGGCGATCCAGTCGCGGCCGTGCACCTGCGCATAATGTTCCTCGAACCCTTTTACGGTGAGTACCGTACGGCCTTTTTCCTCGCTCATGTGGGCCATATTGACCGTATCGACGAAAATCTCGGCAAGCGTACGGTAAAAACTGCGGCAGACGGCCGCCCGTTCCTGCTCGCTTTTTTCGGGGAACGAGTTCCGCAAATTGGCCTTCACGACCTTCATGCGGTAGCGCAGGCAATAATATATGATGAAAAAGAGCAGGTTTTCAACAATGTAGTACTTGAACCAGTAAGGCATCACGGCAAATACCCGCGCCCCAAGCCACAGGAACTCCAACCATATCTTTTGTATGAAATTCAGCTCTGTACGTTTCATCCGGCAAATCAGCGGTTACGGTTCGACGAAAAGTTTTACATTGGCGACCTTGGTGCGGATTCTCAGCCAGTTCGCGAGCGTCGTCCGGTCGATGGAATCGGATGCGACTTTCGGCGTGACCACACAGACGAGCGTCGTATCGAGCGGTGCGCCCGAAACGTCGAACGTAATGCCCTTCATGAGCGATATGGCCCTGACGTTCGTGGTCATGGCACCCACCTCGCGCGAAATGTCGTCCACCTCGACATTCGTGACGCGGTAGCGTTTCAGCTGCGCAGCCATCTCGCCGATGCGCCTGTTCTTCTCCTCCAGAAGCTCGAGGTAACTTTGTTGCAGCGACGCCACGTCGATCTTGTCCGTGGTGTTTGCCTGGCGGACGACCAGCTCGGCCTTGTCGAGCCCGAAGCTACCCATCTGCGTGCGGGCGTTTTCTATGGTTCCGTCGTCGAGCGGCTCCCCCAGGAGCAGCAGTTCGATCTGCGACGGATGTCCGTGGTGTGCGTAACGCTTATTGCACTCGATCACACGCGTATGGGGAAAATTGAATACCTGCGAGACATATTTGTCGGCCGCCGCCTCGAAAAGCGACACCCTGACCATGTGGAACCCGATGACGACGCTCGGGATGAAGGTCACCAGCGTGATGACCATCATCAGCCGCTTCACGTTGCGCTCGCGCACCTTGTCTATGAACGCCTTTTTCTCGTATTTCAGGAAACGCACCATGGCGTAGGTCGCCAGGGCGATGAATACCGAGTTGATGAAAAAGAGGTAGAACGCCCCGAAGAAAAACCGTATCTGCCCCGTGGCAAGGCCGAAGCCCGCGGTACAAAGGGGCGGGATCAGCGCCGTAGCGATCGCCACGCCCGGGATCACGGTCGAAGTGCGATCCTGCCGCGTCTGCGCCACGATACCAGCCAGGCCGCCGAACAATGCGATCAGCACGTCGTAGGTCGTCGGCACGGTGCGTGCCAGCAACTCGCTGCTGTTCGACGACAGGGGCGACACCAGGAAATAGACCGTCGAGGTGACGATCGCCACGACGAACATCAGCGCATAATTGCGCAGCGACTTTTTGAGCAGTTCGAAATCGTTGATACCCAGCGAAAGGCCGATGCCCATGATCGGCCCCATGATGGGCGAGATGAGCATGGCGCCGATGATCACGGCGGCCGAGTTGACATTCAGGCCCAGCGACGCGATCATCGTCGCAAAGATCAGTACCCACAGGTTGACCCCGCGAAATACCACCCCCTTGGAAATCGACGCCACGACCTCGTCGCGCTGCGCCTTGTCCTCATCGAGGCTGAAACGCCCCCGGAGGAATTCGCGCATCTCCCCCAGCCATGCCGAGGAAGAACGTTTGATCCGCTGCGTATCGTTGTTGTTTTCCATTTTCCAGTCCTTTATTCAGTCTCCTCATCCGGTAATTCCCTCTTCGGTTTGGGTTTCCCGGCCAATACGATCACAAATTCGCCTTTGGGTTCCGTCGTACGAAAATGTTCCAGCACTTCGGCGACAGTGCCCCGCACGGTCTGCTCGAACTTCTTGGTCAGCTCACGCGATACGGACACCCTGCGTTCCGATCCGAAAACTTCGGCGAACTGTTCGAGGCATTTCACCACCCGGTAGGGCGATTCGTAGAATACCATCGTGCGCTCCTCGTCGGCGAGCGACTGCAACTGCTTCGCACGCCCTTTTTTCTGGGGCAGGAACCCCTCGAAACAAAACCGGTCGCACGGGAATCCGCTCTGCACAAGAGCGGGAACCAGCGCCGTGGCACCGGGGAGCGTCTCCACCTCGATGCCGGCCTCGACACAAGTCCTGACGAGCAGAAACCCCGGGTCGGAGATCCCGGGCGTCCCGGCGTCCGAGACCAGCGCGGCATTGCGCCCCGCTGCGATCGACTCGGCGACCATCCTGACCGTGGCGTGTTCGTTGAACTTGTGGTGCGAATGGAGTTTTTTCTCGATACCGAGGTGCCTGAGCAGGAACGAGGTCGTCCGCGTATCCTCGGCGAGGATGAAATCCACCTCGCGCAGCACATCGACCGCCCGCAGCGTGATATCGTCGAGGTTACCGATCGGCGTAGGTACGATAAAAAGCTTTGCCATGGGGCTATGCGAATTTACGTTCGAGCAGTTCCATCAGGAATTTCGCGCCGTCGGAATTGGCGTTCCACGCATAATTCTCGGCGATGTAGATCATGCAGTCGTCGAAATCGCCGAATGCATTGAGCTTGTCGAGCGCCGCTTCGTAGGCTTTGGCATCACCGCCGAACAGGTCGCGGATCATCAGGAACTTGTCGTTGATGCCGATGGCGCGCCTCAGGTCGGTGACGGGCTCGCTGCGGCGCAGTTCCGAGGCCATGTCGCGCGGCGGCACAATCGTATCGGCCAGCGTCTGTTTGTCATGGTTGATCACTTCGCCCAGTACGGCCCCGTTATTCGGCGCCCCGTTCCCTGCAAGGGTAATCTCCTCGAAATCGGGCTCTTCGTCGTCATCCCCGGTGTCGGACACGGGCGCCGGACGCTGCGGCACGGACGCCGCATACACCCCTTCCGCAGGAGCTTCATCCCCGGCGAACATACGCGGGGTGTCCGGGACAGAAACGCCAGGGCCGGATACCGGTTCCGGGCTGTCGGTTGCCGGACTGTCGGTTGGAAGCTGCGGCCGCCCTGCCACGGGTTTTGCGGCGTCCCCCGCGGCAGGTGCCGGAGCAGGCTTTTCGGCCGTCGGCCGTGCAGCCGTGGGTTCGGGATTGTAAAGCGACATGATTACCCGCTGTTTATGGCGGTGGCGCTGGGTCTCCTCTTCGATGCCGAACAAGGTCGGCGCGATCGACTGCGGCGCTGCCGCAGGATGCGCCCCTGCTCCGGGAGCCGGAAAGGTAACGCCCGTTTCCGCCCCTGATCCGGCAATTGCTTCCGGTTCGGGCATCCCCGAGGGTGCTTCCCGGTGTGCGGGCTCGTCCCGGGGATCGGTTGCCCCCGGCACACGGGCAAGCCCCTGCGAGCCGAAATCCCCATGCGATTCGGATGCCGCCGCAATATTTTCAGCCGGCACTTCCTTGCCGGCGCTATTTCCAGTCGATTCGGGCGCAGGGATTTCTTCCGCAGCCGGGGTTTCAGGTTCGGAAACCAGCCCGGCAACCGGGGGTTCAGCCTCCGCAGTTCGCCCCGCAGCCGGTTCAGCCGGGATTTCGGCAGGTTCCGCAACAACCCCGGCCGGCTCTTGTCCGTCCGCCGGCACGGAATCCAGCACGGATTCGGCCACCGTTTCCGCCGCCGCGGTATCGCAATCGGGGAAATCTGCCCCGGACTCCGCCACGGGCAGGCCGGCCAGGGGCGCAATGAACCCTGATTCGGGTTCCGGCCCGGATCCGGAGAGCGACGGCAATTCGGGTTCCGCCACGGGCAGAGGCTCGATCGAAAGCACTTCGCCGAGGTCTAAGCTGACCGGAATCTCCGTCGGGAAGGGTTCCTGTTCGGAGGCATCTGCCGCGGGAGGTTCCGCCTCCGCATCGAAACGCACGGCCTCGTAGAGTGTCCGCAACTTATCGAGTACGAGATCCCGCTCGAGGGAGCCGATCTCCTGGTTCGCATTCCAGCCTTCAACGATTTCCGAGAGCTTGCGCAATTCGCTCCGCACGTATTTCAAATCCATAATCCGCACACTTTTTGCCTCCAAAGATAGCAAAAATTTACGAACACACCGTGCAAAATCCGAGATAATATCCCCGAGGGCCTGCGGTGCCGCTGCGGGGCACAAAAAACGGGGATCGACACTCAGCCGATCCCCGTCCTTATGCGGGCGCCGCCCTACTCTCCGAAAATGTGCCGCGCATAATTATACCCGCAGGCATCGTAGATCCGCGCCAGGCGGCGGACACGGTGCAGATAGCCGGCATAATCCTTCCGGTCGAGGCTCCACCCCACTTCGGCCAGCGCGCTCAGGCGCGGCAGAAGCATGTATTCGGCATGCGGCCATGTCGCGATATACTCCGTCCACAGGTTGGCCTGCACGCCCAGGATACAAGCCTGCTCGGCAGGCGTGAGATGCTCGTAAGGATCGAGTTCGTAGACCTTCTCCACGGGTACGTACCCGCCGATGGCAAGGGGTTCGCGGGCCGTATCTCGCGTCTGGTAGTAATCCAGGTAGCAGTTCGTGGTCGGCGCCATGATGGCATGGTTGCCCTGCCTGGCGGCTTCGATGCCCCCTTTCGCACCGCGCCACGACATGATGGTCGCCGTCGGGGTGACATCGCCTTCGAGAATCTCATCCCAGCCGATCAGGCGGCGTCCGCGGGCGTTCAGAAACTTTTCGACGCGCGCCGTAGCGTAATTCTGCAACTGGCGCGGGCGCCTCAGCCCTTCGGCCTTCATGCGCGCCTTGCAATGCAGGCACTTCTCCCACATCACCGTCGGACATTCGTCGCCGCCGATATGGATGTATTCCGACGGGAAAAGGCCGACGACCTCTTCCAGCACCCCCTCGATGAATTCGAAGGTCGTCTCCTTGCCGATGCAGAACACCCTATCGTCGATGTCCCAGGTCTGGCGCACCTCGTATTGCTCGCCCGTGCAGCCGAGCCACGGATAGGAGGCCAGCGCACCCACGGCATGTCCGGGGAATTCGATCTCGGGGATCACCGTGATAAAACGCTTCGCGGCGTAGTCCACGATGTCGCGGATCTCGTCCTGCGTATAGTAACCGCCATAGGGCGTTTCGTCGAACTTGCAGTTTTCGTCGTACTCGCCGCCCGGGTCGCGGCCGATCAGCGTACGGCTGCGTACGGAACCCACCTCGGTCAGTTTCGGGTATTTCTTAATCTCGATACGCCATCCCTGGTCGTCGGTCAGGTGCCAGTGGAACACGTTGAGCTTATGCAGGGCCATGATATCGAGCGCCTCCTTCACTTCGTCGACCGTGAAGAAATGGCGGCAGACGTCGAGCATCATGCCCCGGTAGCCCAGGCACGGTTTGTCCTCGATCGTCACGACGGGCAGCTCCACGGCCCGCACGTTGGCCGCACCGTAAGCCGCAGCGGGGATCAGCTGGCGGAGGGTCTGCACCGCATAGAACGCCCCGGCTGCGCTCCCGGCAACAATCTCCGCACGCCCGGGCGTAATCTCCAGGCGGTAGCCATCCGCCGGCATCGCCGCGTCGCACGAGATATTCAGCGCCCCGTCGAGGGGCACGTCGGCATGCCGCACCCGCAACCCTTTGCCGAACACCGGTTCCAGCACCTGGTCGAGTGCCCCGGTCACACAGGCCAGACTGTCGTCGCCGGACAGCAGCACCGCTTCGGTCGAAGCGGTCAGCAAAAAAGTTCCCTGCCCCTTCGCGACGCGTTCGGGGAGCGGTACCACCGCGACTTCATCGTCGGCGGGGATTACCTTACCGCAGCCGCAGAGGGCTGCACAAAGGACAACGAGGGGTATAAGTCTCTTCATATCCGGGTTATTTTAAATGGAGGTTCCTCCGAAACACAAGGTAAAAATAAGGCAAAAAACGGACAAATCAAAACCCCGGCCCGTTATTCGCACGCCGAAGCCCCCAGCAGCCCCACGTGTTCGACCGACGAACAGCAGATATGGAGCCGTTCGACCGTCTTGGCATACGGGAACTGTTTCAACTGCTCGTACATCGCCTCCCGGAAAAACCCGAAGGCATGGGCGATGCTCCCGCCGAAAACGATCGCTTCGGGGTCGTAGGCATAGAGAATCATCATCACCAGCCGCCCGATGTGCCCGCCGAATTCGTGCCACAGCGCCAGCGCCGCGGGATCGCCCGCCAGGGCACGCTCGTAGGCTTCCTTGCCCGTCGTGCCGCGGCCTACGAAGAAACGGCTGCTGCAATAGTATTCGTAATCGCGGTCGAGGTACGGGATGCTCCCGATCTCCCCGGCGCCCGTATCGTGCCCGCAATAGAGTTCGCCGCCGATCACGATCCCCGCGCCGACACCCGTGCCGAGCGCCACGCACACCACGTCGCTGTATGCGCTCGCCTCGCCGAAGCGACTGACGCCCAGAGCAAAGCAATTGCAGTCGTTGTTGACATATACCGGGACGCCGAACCGTTTTTCGAGCAGATCTTTGAGGTACACCTCGCGCCACGACGGGATGCCTACGACATTGTAGACGATCCCGCGCGCCGCATCCACGACCGACGGCACGCCGATGCCGATGCGGGCGACGTCGGAGGTGATGAGCTTCCCGATGAGCGAGGCAATTTGATCCACAACCTCCCCTTCGGGGCGGTCGGCTTTGCAGGGTTCGGAGAGCAACCGCACGATGCGGCCATCCTTCACCAGGCCGGCGCGCACGTTCGTGCCGCCCAAATCCACACCAATCCTCATCGCGCAATCAGTTGTTATTTTTGACTTTCGCAACTTTCCCGCCGCGGAATTCCACATGGTCTGCAATCCGGCCGTCGCGCTCGTGTATCCACGTCTCGAAGCCTCGTTCGCCCTCGGTCAGCACGAGGATGCGCACCCCCGGCCGCAGGTTGTTGTAGGTCGTATCGTCGCCCGAAAAACGGCCGTAACCGAGGGCGATACCCTTCTCGGCCACCACATAGTCGATGTCGTGGTCGTGCCCCACGAAGATGCCCATCACATCGCCGCACTCGGCCATCGCGGCGAACATGCCGGGGTTCAGCGCCCCGGGGCATTCATCCTCGGCGGCACGGCCGACATGCGTATTGTCGGGGTTCCGCCATGCAGCGACGTATTCGGGCAGGGCGATATGGAAAAACGCCAGCGCCGGCAGCGGCTTTCCCCCCGTGGGCGCGGGGTAGGGGGGGGCGCGGAACGC